>ERZ1643250.24-NODE-24-length-259377-cov-31.819815_pt1 | contig 259377 bp, 222 predicted proteins | sample MGYA00579262_ERZ1643250 | MGnify/ENA primary metagenome ERZ1643250 (study PRJEB29033, sample SAMEA4952265) | chicken gut metagenome | biome: Broiler Chicken; feature: Gastrointestinal Tract; material: Caecum | place: Ireland | collected 2018 | study: Broiler... | reverse complement strand
TAGGAACGGCAAAATTTTTTACACTTCTATTACTTCTTTATCGCACATTAGCAAAGTCGGCGGGGTTGTTGAGGACGTAGCGGGTAAATACCTGGTAGATGACCAGTGCGCTCATCGTGATCAGAATGATCGCCGCAATGGTGGAGAGCAGCGCGTTGATGCCGCGCCGCACTTTGGTCATAAGTTCGATCATGATTTCCTCCCCTTTACTTGTTCGCTTCAATGATGTCCACGACTTCCTGGACCTTCGGGTACTGGGCACAGTATTCGTCTACCATGCCGGCCGTGGCCTCCTGGAAGGCTTCCTTGTCCACATCTTCAATGAAGGTCACGCCCAGCTCGTTCTTGGCGGTCTCGACGGCTTCATCGATCTCCTTGTCCCAGGCAACGATGTGGTCGGCGGTGGATTCCTTGGCAGCCTGCAGCAGGATCTGCTGGTCTTCCTCGGTCAGGGAGTTCCAGGTGGAGGTGCTGATGACCATAACGTCAGGAATCATGGAGTGCTGGTCCAGCGAGAAGTATTTGCACACTTCGCCGTGGCCCAGGACCATGGCGGTCTCGTTGTTCTCGCTGCCGTCAATGATGCCGGTTTCCAGGGCGGTGTACACATCACCCAGGGCCATGGCTACGGGGGTGCCGCCCAGCGTCTTGACCATGTCGGTCTGGCTCTTCATGTCCTGCACGCGCAGCTTCAGACCTTTCAGGTCTTCGGGGGTGCGGATGGGTTTGTCCACCGTGTAGAAGGAACGGGCGCCGGAGGTGTAGTAGGTCAGCGTTACAAAGCCGTCCTCCTCGCTGGAGAGGAAGAAGTCCTGCATATCCTGGGAGTCCATGACTTTGTAGAACTGTTCCTCATTCTCGAACAGGTAGGGCAGGCCGAAGGTGTGGTACCCTTCGTTGTAGGTGGCCATGCCGGGGGCAGAAACTTTGGTCATATCCACAACACCGGCCATCAGCTGTTCCATGACTTCGGTCTCGCTGCCCAGGGTGCCGTTGGGGAAGATGCGGATCTCGATGCGGCCGCCGCTGAGTTCTTTGACTTTGTCCGCAAATTCCTGAATGGCGATACCGGTAACGTGGGTATCACTGAGGTTGTGCGCCAGCGTGATGACCATGGGGTTCTCCGCAGTGGCGTCGGCGCTGTTCGTGACACCGTAGTCCGCACAGGCGCTCAGGCCCAGCAGCATCAGGCTGGACAGCAGAATGCTGAGTACACGCTTTTTCATCTGTGTTTTTCTCCTTCCTCACATACCAAGCATGTCGAATTGTTCAAAGGAGATCACAACCGCATGATCGCCTTTGGGGTTGGGGTATTTGATCTGGACGGATTTGAGGGTCTGGCTGTAATACCAGCCGCGCTCCGCTTCCTCAAACTTGCGCCGGTGCAGGAAGTGGGGCAGCTCTTCGCCGTCCAGGGTCACCCAATAAGGGGCATTCTCGCGGTGGATCACATCCAGTTCCAGCGTTTCTACCGCGGTGGGGTAGCTGCCTTCCTGATGGAACGCGAGGGTGGTACGTTTGCCGCCGGTCATTTCGATGCGGGTGCGGCAGAATTCCCCGCGCTGGTACCCCATGGTGATGCCGTCATCTTCGTAGAGGGTGAAGCTGCCGTCACGGTCGGGTGCGCAGATCAGGTGCAGGCCGGTGATGGACTCGGTGGCTGCGTTGAAGATCTGGTTGGTGGCCAGCGGTACAATGGCGCCTTCCGGCAGGAACAGCGGGATGGAGGCCATGGTAACGGGGATCTCGATGGTCTGGCCGCCCTCGTACACCGCACGGGTGTAGAAGTCGTAGAACTTGCGGCCGGCGGGCAGGTAGACCCGGCGGGTCTTGGCGCCCTTTTCCACCACGTTGGCCACCAGCAGGCTGTCGCCCAGCATAAAGTCCACGCCCTCGTCATAGCAGGCGGGGTCATCCTGGAAAGCGCTGCACATAGGTTCCATAATGGGCAGGCCGGTCACCGAGGCACGGGCCATCAGAGAGTACAGGTAGGGCAGCAGCCGGTAGCGGAACTGCATGGCATCCCGGATATACTGTTTGTGGCCGCTGTACATCCAGGGCTCGGTAACGGTGTTGTCGGTGTTGACCGAGTGGACCGAGAACCGGGGCTGGAAGATGCCGTTCTGCACCCAGCGCACAAACAATTCGGCCTCGGGGGATTCGCCGTGGAAACCGCCGATATCGCAGCCTTCGTTGGGCTGACCGGACAGGCTCATGCCAAGGATGGTGGCGATGTTGTATTTCAGGGTATCCCAGCCGGTGCGGTTGTCGCCCGCCCAGGTCTGGGCGTAGCGCTGGATGCCGCAGTGGCCGCTGCGGCACACAATGAAGGGCCGGCGGTCGGGGTAGGTTTCCTGAATGGCTTCCTGGGTGATGTGGCACATCAGGTTGGACATCACCGACTTCAGCTGGCCGATGGTGCCTTCCTTGCAGTCAAAGTCACAGCGGCAGTCCTTGTCCACCATGCTGTCGTACTCGCAGTTGTCGTTCCAGACCGAGGAAGTGCCCATCTCCAGCACGGTCTCCTTCAGCATCTTTTTCCAGACATCCCGGGTGTGGGCGTGGGTAAAGTCGGCAAAGACGCCCTTGCCGCCCCACCAGGTGCCTACACCGGGTTCGTCGGAGGTGCTGCTGCGCACAAAGATGCCTTCCGCCTTCATGGCTTTCAAGTCGGGGTGGCACAGCAGGATGCCGGGCTTCACGTTGGGAGAAACGGTGATGCCCCGCTCCTCCATCTGGGCAAAGAACTTTTTGGGGTCCTTGAAGCGCTGATGGTTCCAGGTAAAGACGCAGCGTTTCAGACCTTCGGGGGTCTCCTGAGAGGTGTAACCGGAGGAAAGCTGGAACCCGTCCACCGGGATCTCTTCCTCTTTGGTGGTGTCGATGAACTCCACAATGGCGTCATCGCAGTCCCGCTCCAGTTCGGGGTAGTACATGGAGGAACCCAGGTACCCCAGGGCTGTGCGGGGCAGCAGGATGGGCTTGCCGGTCAGGTCGGTGTAGCGTTCCACCACATCCCGAATGGAAGGACCTGCGATCAGGAACAGATCGATGTCGCCGCCGTCGGTGCGGTAGCGGCTGTGGGGCTTCCAGTAGTTGCTCTTTTCGCGGCCCATGTCAAAGTCGCACTCATAGGTGTTGTGGTAGAAATAGCCCACAGCCTTGCGGGTGTCGCGGTTGAGCTTGATATAAAAGGGAATGTGCTTGTACAGGGAGTCTGTCTCCTGCGGGTCGTAGCCCATGGCATCCTTGGGGCTCATGCCCATGAATTTCTGGGCCTTGTTCCAGCGGCCGGTCTTTTCGCCAAAGCCGTAGAAGCAGTCCCGGGGCGAAATCTCGCTGGTATGGATGCGGCGGTGGTTGCTGTCTTCCAGGTAGGCCAGGTCCACAATATCGGCGTGCAGCTGGGTGCCGTCGGCATCGTACACGCAGATGCGGAAGGGGTCTTTTTCAATCTCCACCCGCAGCTTGGCGCCCTGCAGTACGGCGGCCTTGCCGTTTTCTTCCAGCGTAAAGGCGGCGGGTTCGATCCGTTTGCGGATGCCTTTCATAAAGTCGTCCAGGCGGTCCTCCCAGGCGGTGGTCACCAGTGTGTAGGATTCTTCCGCAAAATCGCCGTCGAATCCGGCACGGATGCGCACAATGTCATCGGTGAGGAACAGGACCCGCAGTTCCACGCCATCGGTCAGGACGCGTACCAGCGACCCTTCCCGGCAAACGGCGTTTACATGCGTAGATACTTTCATGGGCATACTTCCTTTCTTTCTCCCGTTCGTTGGCTCCGCCGCGCTCCCCAAAGCGGCAGCGGAATTTTCTGTTTACATTTTATCTTTCCAAAGAAAAGAGCACTACATCGAAATTGCTTGTTCACCCTGCGAAGTTTGACGTATTTTGCCGTTTTTGCATTTTGGGATGTTTGGCAAATTCGGGAAGTCAAACGGTTTTTGGGGGAATGATTGAGCAAAAAATGTTAAACCTCCCCAAAAGAAGGGCAATTTGCGTATAGCCCCGCCAGGGCAATTTGCGTATACTGAAGAAAAAGATAAACACAAGCTCACAGGAGGGTAAAAATCCATGGCAATCTTGACTTGTACATGCTTCAGCACCACGCTCAAACAGAATGTGACGTTCAACGCGGTGGTCCCCACGCCGGAAGGCAACGAGCAGGTCACCGACCAGCAGACCAAGAGCCGTGCTGACGGGGATGGTTTCCCGGTGGTCTACCTGCTGCACGGCGCTTACGGCAACTATGCTTCCTGGGGGCGGTTCAGCAATATTGAGCGGTATGCCCAGCAGTACGGTGTGGTGCTGGTCATGGCCTCGGCAGAAAACAGCTTCTACCAGGATATGGCCCACGGCAACGCCTACTTTACCTTCTTTACCGAGGAACTGCCCACTTTGGTCAAGCACCTGTTCCCGGTGACCCATAAACGGGAAAAAACCTATGTGGCGGGCTTCTCCATGGGCGGTTACGGCGCATGGTTCCTGGCTTTGTCCCGCCCCGACCTCTACGCCAAAGCAGCCAGTATGTCTGGTGCGCTGGACATTGTAACTACCTACGAGCAGGGCAAGCAGGGCATCATTGACAGCCCCTTCCCCTGGGAAAATGTGTTTGCCGACCCCGAACAGCTGGCGGGCAGCAAAGCCGATCTGTTCGCCCTGTATGAGGCAGACCGTGCCAAAGGGTGCCTGCCCAAGCTGTATCATGCCTGTGGCCGCAGCGATTTCCTCTACGGCATGAACCAGAATGTGCACAAGCGCCTGACCGAAATGGGCGCCGACGTTCCCTTTGTGGAGGGCGAAGGCGGCCACGAATGGGACTACTGGGACAAGACCATTCGGAAAATCCTGCCCTGGCTGTGTGAAGCCTGATCACCGACATTCCCGCGTTTCTCCAACTGCCTGTTGCAAAAGCCCGGCCCTGCAAGGGGCCGGGCTTTTGCGCTGTCCGGGCATTGACAAAGTGCGGCGGGTGTACTATCGTGAAAACAGAATTTTCCCTTTTCCCATCCTAAAAAGGAGATACCATGCTGCACATTGTACTTTGTGATGATGACGCTGCTTTTACTGCCGACCTGGCACAGCGCATCGAGGCGCTGCCGGCTTTTTCGCCGCGCAGTATGCGGGTGCGCTGCCTGACCGACCCGGCCGCCCTGCTGGCGGACGAGGAACCCTGTGACCTGCTGCTTCTGGATATTGACCTGGGGCAGTGTAACGGCATCGAGGTGGCCCGCACCCTGCGCCGTACCCGGCCCGATACCGTGCTGATCTTTGTGACGAACTATAAAGAGTACGCCCCCGAAGGCTACGAGGTCAACGCCTTCCGCTACCTGGCCAAAGGGGAACTGGACGGCAAGCTGGAAGCCTACTTTGAGGACGCCCTGGCCGTCTGCTGTGCCCGCCGCCAGACGGTGGAACTGGTCTGCGGCGGAGAACCGGTGGCGGTGCCCCTGCCCGCCCTGATGTATATCGAAAGCCGGGGCCGGGACCGGCATCTTCACCTGCAGGGGGGACCCCGCTCCCACCTGGTCACCCATACCACCCTGACCCAGCTGGAAGAACTGCTCCGTGATCAGGGGTTTTTGCGGCTGCACAAAAGCTACCTGGTGAATATGGCCTATCTGGATACGCTGCAAAGCACAGGTGCCCGGCTGACCGACGGTACGGCGCTGCCGGTGAGTACCCGCAGCTACCGTGTCAGCAAACAGCGTTTCCTGGCCTGGAAAGGACGGCAGGTATGCTAGATATATGGAGTGACTTTCTTTCTCTGCTCAGTCTGGTGGCCGGTGTGGTGGGCAGCATCCTGATCTTTGAAAGCTTTTTTCATCGCCGGTGGGAACGGTCCATCCTGTGGCTGGCGCTCATTCTGGCGGCGGTGAACCAGCTTTCCAGCAAGTTTGCCTACATGGATATTCATACCCGTACGGCTGCCGCGCTGGGCAGCTGCCTGTGCAATGCACTGATTGTGATGGTGTTCTACCGTGCCCGGTGGGACCGGGCTTTGTTTGTGTCGGTGGCGGGGTATGCGCTGTTCAGCGTGCCCAACTACTGGATAGACTGGGGTGCCATGCAGCTGTTTGACCTGACCCATTTTCAGCTGATCTGGAACATCCCGCTGTATTCGGTGGTGTTTGTGATAAAGGCTGTGTCCTGTTCCGCTATTGGTCTGGTGGTCTGGCTGCTGCACAAACCTCTGCCCGACAGTGACGCCACACCCCGGGTCTGGGTGCCGCTGGTCACCATTTTTCCTGTATTGACGCTGGTGGCGTTTTATGCTGTTTACACCCGGGGCGAACGGCAATGGCAGGGGGTGCTTCTGGTTTTGGACGTGGTGGATGTGGCGGTATTGCTGCTCTTTGACCGGCTGGAACGCAGCGCCATCGACCGGGAAGCTCTGGTGGCCGCCCGGGAACGGGCCCGTTTGCAGGACGAAAACCTGCAGGCCCTCAGTCAGGCGTACAGCGCCCAGCGCAAACTGACTCACGACTTCCGCGCCTGCCTGACCACCCTCTCCGGCATGCTGGAACAGGGCAATGTGGAACAGGCCCAGCGCTATCTGGAAGAACTGAAAATCCGCCAGACCGAACGTATTTTGCTGGTGAATACCCACAACGCGGCTATTGACGCCGTGCTTAACCAGAAAGGCTATGCCGCCCAGAAGCGGGGACTGGATTTGCGGTTCCGGGTCAACGATCTTTCGGCGCTGCGTCTGGAACCGGTGGATGCAACGCTGGTGCTGGGCAACCTTCTGGACAATGCCATGGAAGCCTGCGCCGCTTTGCCGGAACGGGACCGCTGGGTGGAGGCTGAAATCCTCTACCACGCCCAGGGCAACCCGCCCAGTCTGTCGATCTCGGTGGTGAACCCCAGCCGCCCGGTCCGGATGGAGAACGGACGGCCTGCCACCACCAAGCAGGACCCCATGCTCCACGGATTTGGCCTGCAGAATGTGGAGGAAATTCTGGAGCGATACGGCGCCGAATACACCTGCTTTTACGAAAAAGGCCGCTTTGTGTTCAGTGCCGACTGGCCGGACCGGCCGCCGGAATGCAAGGCTGAAAAAATCCCCCGTTCACGACACGTTTTGCCCTGTTCATGACAGTTTTGTGGAATTTCCGACCCTGCCGGGGTATACTCAACCATAAGGCAATGGAAACCGGGAACAGGCAGGCGGGTATGATACACTACAAAGATTTGGTCATTGATACGGAGGAGCGGCGGGTGTACCGCCAGGGGGAACAAGTACACATCACACAGACCGAATACCGCCTGCTGATGGTGCTGCTCAACGGGGCCGGGCGCGTTTACTCCCGGGCGGAACTGCTGCACCGGGTATGGGATGTGACCGCGCCCATCCAGACCCGCACGGTGGATATCCACATTGCAAGGCTGCGCCAGAAACTGGGCCTGCAGGAGGAGATCCGCTCGGTCATGCGCAAAGGCTACAGCCTTAAGCGCCGGTAACCTGCAAAGCGCTGTGAAAAAATAAGCTGCAGGTCTTGACAGGGGTTTGCAAAATTGCTATTCTATTCAAAGTTAGCTGCCGCTAATCGCCGGCGGCTTTTTTTGAGGCCTATCGTTAGTATATGCTAACTGCACGAGGAAACTTTGGAACAGAAAGGAATTTTGCATGAAAAGACTGTTGCATTGGCTGTTGCTGATCAGCTTTGTGGTCACACTGTCGGTGCCGTTGACAGGCCTGATTGTTCACAAACTGGCATCTGCGGTGTTTTTGCTGCTCTGCCTGGTACACGCCGCCGTCTACCGTCGGCGGCTGGGGCCCCGGCGTTGGGCGCTGCTGGGCGGGGTGGTGCTGGCTTTTGGCAGCGGGGTGTTCAGTCTGGTGCTGGAGGAATTGCCGCTGGTGCTGGCCCTGCATAAGGTGATTTCCATTACCTGCGTGTTCTTTCTGGCCATTCATATTTTTGTTTTTGCTCTGCGGTGCGGGCGTAAGGAGGATGCGGCGGTATGATGATCGAGAAACGGCTGATTGCCCTGGTGCCGGAAAGCCGCCGTTACATTGCCGCCAATGTGGCGCTGCAATGGGTGGCGCTGGGGGCCAACATCCTGTTGGTGGGGGCTGTCAGCGGCCTGCTGGCGACCCTGTGGCAGGGCCATGTGACTGCCGCCCGCCTGGGTGGAACCGCAGCACTGGCCCTGGCTGCTTTGACGGTGCGGTTTGTCTGTGCGGTGGGCGCAGCCCGGATGAGTTACCTTTCCAGCAAAACGGTCAAAGCCAGGCTGCGTACGCTGCTGTATGAAAAACTGCTGCGCCTGGGCACGGCCTACCGGGAAGAAGTGCAGACCAGCGCGGTGGTGCAGGTGGCTGTGGAAGGTGTGGACCAGCTAGAAATCTACTTTGGGCAGTATCTGCCCCAGTTCTTTTATGCCATGCTGGCGCCGCTGACGCTGTTTGCGGTGCTGGCCCCCATTGATGCGGCTTCGGCGGCGGTGCTGCTGGTCTGTGTGCCGCTGATTCCCGCGGCCATTGCTGCTGTGCAGACCTGGGCCAAAAAACTGCTGGGCCGGTACTGGGGTCAGTATACGGCGTTGGGAGATACTTTTCTGGAAAATCTGCAGGGCCTGACGACCCTGAAAATTTACGAAGCCGATGACCGCAAGAATACCGAGATGAACGCCCAGGCCGAGGCATTCCGCAAAATCACCATGCGGGTACTGACTATGCAGCTCAATTCCATTACCATCATGGACCTGATCGCCTACGGCGGTGCGGCAGCGGGCATGGTGCTGGCGGTCAGCCGGTTTGCGGCCGGTGCGGTCAGCCTGCAGGGCTGCCTGATGATTTTGCTGCTGGCGGCGGATTTCTTTTTGCCCATGCGCCTTTTGGGCAGCTTTTTCCATGTGGCTATGAATGGCATGGCAGCCAGTGAAAAAATCTTCCGCCTGCTGGATACGCCGGAACGCCCCCGGGGCAAACAGCCCGTTCCCCGGGATTGCACGCTGGCACTGGACGGGGTGATATTTGCCTATGACCCGGAACGTCCTGTGTTGCAGGGCGTTACCATGGAATTTACACGGGGCAGTTTCACAGCCATTGCAGGGGAGTCCGGCTGCGGTAAATCCACCGTGGCCGCGCTGCTTACCGGACGCCGCCGCTGCCGGCAGGGGCAGGTTACCATTGGCGGGGTACCGCTGGAGCAGGTGGCGGAGAAAAGCCTGGGGCGCACCGTGACCTACCTTTCCCACAACAGTTACCTCTTTAAAGGCACCGTGCGGGAGAACCTGACCATGGCTGCCCCCGGTACCGACGATGCCGCTTTGTGGGCGGTGCTGGAAAAGGTGCGCTTGGCGGATTTTCTGCGCGCCGGGCAGGGGCTGGATACCCTGCTGGCCGAGAAAGGGGCCAATCTTTCGGGCGGCCAGTGCCAGCGGCTGGCGCTGGCCCGGGCGTTGCTTCACGACAGCCCGATTTATATCTTTGACGAAGCTACGTCCAACATTGACGTGGAAAGCGAAAACGACATTATGGCGCTGATCCGGGAACTGGCCCGGACCAAAACGGTCATTCTCATCTCCCACCGGCTGGCCAACAGCACCGGTGCGGACCGGATTTATGTGATGGACGGCGGCCGGGTGGTGCAAAGCGGCACCCATGCCGCGCTGCTGGCGGCAGGCGGCCGGTACGCCGAACTCTGGAACGCCCAGCAGCAGCTGGAACACTACACCAAACAGGAGGTGCCTGCATGAAACGAAGCGGTTTTGCCGTAATGGCCCGGCTTGTGGGGCTGGTACGGCCCCTGGCAGGGTATATGGCCCTGGCCGTGACCATGGGGTTGGCCGGGCATCTGTGCGCCACCTTTTTGACGGTGTTTGGCGGGTTTGGCATCCTGCAGGTGCTGGGCTTTGCCGGGCCGCTGCCGTTGGCGGGGCTGTTCGGGGCGGCTGCCCTTATGGCGGTGCTGCGGGCGGTACTGCGCTATGGGGAACAGGCCTGCAACCATTTTATTGCCTTCAAACTGCTGGCCTTGCTGCGGGACCGGGTGTTCCGCGCCCTGCGCCGTCTGACTCCCGCCAAGCTGGAAGGCCGGGACAAAGGGGACCTGATCACGGTCATCACCTCCGACATTGAACTGCTGGAGGTATTCTACGCCCATACCATCTCCCCGGCGCTGATCGCCCTGCTGTTCAGCGGCATTATGGTACTGTTCATCGGCGGGTATCATCCGCTGCTGGGGCTGCTGGCCCTGGCAGCCTATGGGGGGGTGGGCATCGTGGTGCCGCTGGTCACTTCCCGGGCAGCCGGGCAGGATGGTCTGCGGTTCCGCAAGGATTCGGGGGCGCTGGCAGCCTTTGTGCTGGACAGTCTGCGCGGCCTGCCGGAAACACTCCAGTACGGCGCCGGGCAGACCCGTCTGCGGGAAATGCAGGAACGCACCAACAAACTTTCGGAGGAAGAAGCCCGGCTCGAACGCAACGCGGGGCGCAACACCGCCGCCACCCAGCTGATTTTGTGGACCTTTGACCTGGCCATGCTGTTTGCGGCCTCAGTGCTGTATCTGCGCGGGGCGGTAGGGCTGGATGGCGTGCTGATTCCCACCATCGCGCTTATGAGTTCCTTCGGTCCCACGGTGGCGTTGGCCAGCCTGGGGGCGACGCTGCAAAACACCTTTGCCGCCGGCAACCGGGTACTGGATATTCTGGAGGAGGTGCCCCGGGTACGGGATATCCATGGCCGCCCCGATGTGACCTTCGGGGGCGCGGGGGCGGAAGGGGTGACCTTCGGCTACGGAGATGAAACCATTCTGCAGGATGTGTCGGTGCCGGTGCCCCAGGGGCAGACTATCGGCATTGTGGGCCGGTCGGGCAGCGGTAAATCCACCCTGCTCAAACTGTTTTTGCGGTTCTGGCAGGTACAGCAGGGCCGCGTTCAGATTTCTGGCTGCAATGTGGAGACCATCAACACCCACAACCTGCGCCGCATGCAGGGGCTTGTTACCCAGGAAACCCATCTGTTCCGGGATTCCATCCGCAACAACCTGCTCATTGCCAAACCGGACGCCACCGATGAGGAACTGCAGGCGGCCTGCCGCAAAGCGTCCATTCATGATTTTATTGCCGCATTGCCCCAGGGGTACGATACCCCCGTGGGAGAACTGGGCGATACCCTCTCCGGCGGCGAACGGCAGCGCCTGGGGCTGGCCCGGGCGTTTCTGCACGATGCACCCTTCCTGCTGCTGGACGAACCTACCAGCAACCTGGACAGTCTGAACGAGGCGGTGATCCTGCGGGCGCTGGAAGGAGAACACGGCAAACGCACGGTGGTACTGGTATCGCACCGGGCGTCCACCATGGGCATTGCCGACACCGTCTACTCGGTGGAAAACGGACGTGTCAGCTGATGAAAGGAGAACCCGCATGTCGCTTCGCAAACTCTGTTATCTGATGTTGGGCTTCCTGGGCCTGGGCCTGGGGGCGCTGGGGGCGGTGCTGCCCCTGCTGCCGACTTTCCCGTTTTTGCTGGTGGCAGCCTACGGCTTTGGCAAAAGCAGTGACCGGCTGGACCGCTGGTTCAAGGGGACCCGCCTCTACCGGGAAAATCTGGCCGATCTGGCCGCCGGCCGGGGGATGACCCGCCGTGCCAAAATCCGCATAATGGTTACGGTCACCCTGCTAATGGCAGCGGCCTTTGCGGCCATGCACGCCGTGGCGGTGGGACGCATCGTGCTGGCCTTTGTCTGGGTAGGGCATGTGCTGTACTTCCTGTTCGGCGTCAAAACCTTGCCGGAGGTTTCCGCTCCTGCACGGGAATCTGCCCCGTCGGGGGACCCCTCTTGACGCGGCGGTACCGGCAGGGTATAATACTGCACTAAGACAGTAGTTACTGCGGAAAGGAAACGGATCATACTATGAATGTTGAGGGCGAAGCCGACCCGGCCGACCGAATCATTCTGTTTATCAAAAGGCATAGCCCCGTCGCACTGCGGCGCAGGGCTGTGCCTTTTTGCGTCTTTACCGCCAAACAACAAAGGAGAAATATCTGTGGAAAACTTACCTGCCCAAATTCTTTTGCAACTTGTATTCATTCTGCTCAACGCCTTTTTTGCAGGGTCAGAGATCGCGTTCCTCTCTCTGAATGCGGTCAAGCTGGCCAAACAGGCGGACGGCGGCGATAAAACCGCCGGCAAACTGCTGGCCCTGGTGGAAAATCCCAACCGGTTCCTGTCGGCCATTCAGGTGGCCATTACCCTGTCGGGATTCCTGGGCGCCGCCTTCGGTACCGAGAACTTCTCCGGCTACCTGACGGATTTCCTCACAGGTTTGGGGCTGCCGCTGCCGGCAGGGGCGCTGTCGGTGGTATCCATGGTGGTGGTTACCATTGTGATTTCCTTCTTCTCCATCGCCTTTGGCGAGATGGTGCCCAAACGCATCGCCATGCAGCGGCCCGAAGCCTGGGCACGGGCGGCGCTGGGGGTCATGCACGGCATCAGTGTGGTGTTTGCTCCCATGATGGCACTGCTGGGGGTGACCACCAACGGGACTCTGCGTCTTTTCGGCCTGAAAACCGAAGCCGAGGATGCGGCTGCCAGTGAGGAGGACATCCGCCTGATGGTGGAAAACAGCGGGGAACAGGGCACCATCGCCCAGGAAGAACAGCAGTGGATCGAGAACGTGTTTGATTTCGGCGACCTGACAGCCAGCGATGTGATGACACCGGAGCCGGAGGTGGAAGCCATTGCGCTGACCCAGGACCCGGAAGAAATCCTGCATACCATCCGCCGCACCGGCCTGAGCCGCTACCCGGTCTACCGTGAGAACGTCAACGATGTGTGCGGTATCCTTAACGCCCGGGATTTTCTGCTCAACCGCCAGCAGGAGACCCCCCAGCCGCTGCAGGCACTGCTGCGTCCGGCCTATTTTGTGCCGGAAAATGTCCATGCCGACCGGCTTTTCCGGGATATGCAGGCCAACAAACACCATCTGGCTGTGGTGGTGGACGAATACGGCGGCACCGCCGGTATCGTGACCATGGAGGACCTGCTGGAGGAGATCGTGGGCAATATCTATGATGAGTTTGACCCCGAGGAACCCCAGCCGATTCTGGAAGTGGCCCCCGGTGTCTGGCAGGTGGAAGGCAGCCTGCGGGCCGAGGACCTGGCCAATATCTTGCAGATCGAACTGCCGCCGGATGCCGATTACGAAACGGTGGGCGGCATGGTCATGAGCTGCCTGAACGCCATCCCCCAGGACGGCGCCCGCTTTACGGTGGAAACCAACGGCCTGCGCATCGCGGTGGAAGACGTGCGGGACCGCAAGATCGTGCGCGCACGCATCGAAAAGATCCCCGCCGGGAATGGAGAGCCGGACACCCCGGCGGAAGAACCCCCGGCTAAGTGATTTTGCGGGGCCGGGGTTTACCCGGAACGGCAACTGCGTTATAATGAAACCGAACGTATCATGTGTAAGAGGCATAGGATGATGAAAAAACTTACCTTCCGGCAACTGATCGTGGTTGCCAGCATGCTGTTCGGCATGTTTTTCGGCGCAGGAAACCTGATTTTCCCGGCATCCATGGGGCAGCTGGCGGGGCGCAACCTCTGGCTGGCCTCGGTTGGATTCCTGATCACCGGCGTGGGCCTGCCGCTGCTGGGCGTGGCGGCGCTGGGCGTCAGCCGGGAAGAAGGGCTGCTGGAACTGAGCAGCCGGGTGGGCAAAGGCTACGGGCTGTTCTTTACCTGCCTGCTGTACCTGACCATCGGCCCGTTTTTTGCCATTCCCCGTTGTGCCACGGTGTCGTATACCGTGGGCATCCAGCGCATGCTGCCCCAGGCCGGGCAGACGGCGGCTCTGGCTGTTTTCTCGCTGGTGTTTTTTGGGGCGGTGCTCTTTTTCTCGCTGCGTCCCGGCGAGATTTTGACCTGGATCGGCAAAGTGCTCAACCCGCTGTTCCTCTGCTTCCTGGCAGTGTTGATTCTGCGGGCGCTGACTGCCCCGCTGGGGGCGGTGGCAGACATTGAACCCACCGGCAGTTATGCCGCGGCGCCGCTTTCCACCGGTCTGCTGGAAGGGTACAACACCATGGATGCCCTGGCCGGGCTGGCCTTCGGTATCATTGTGGTCCACGCCATCCGCAGCCTGGGGGTGGAAGAACCCGGCGAGGTGGCCAAGAGCACGGTGTTTGCGGGGCTGTTCAGCTCGCTGCTGATGGCACTGATCTACCTGATGGTTACGGTGGTGGGTGCCCAGAGCCGCGGCCAGTTTGAGGCTTCCAGCAACGGCGGCGAAGCCCTGGCCCAGATCGCCGAATACTACTTTGGTCCTGCGGGAGCGCTGATTCTGGCGGCCACCGTCACCATTGCCTGCCTGAAAACGGCAGTGGGGCTGGTCACCAGCTGCGGCGAAACATTTGTCAAAATCTTCCCCGGCGGGCCTTCCTACCGGGCCTGGGCGGTCACCTTCAGTGTGGTGTCCTTCCTTGTTGCCAACCTGGGGCTGAATGCCATTCTGGATTATTCCACCCCGGTGCTGATGTTCCTTTATCCGCTTTCCATTGTGCTGATTCTGCTCACCCTGGGCGGCAGTCTGTTCGGCAACCACCGCACCGTGCTGCGGTGGACCATCGGCTGCACCATGGTGGCGGCGGTCTTTGACCTGCTGCGGGCCCTGCCGGCCCAGGCCCAGGCGGCTTTGCATCTGGAACCGGTGGTGGATTGGGCGCAAACCTGGCTGCCGCTGTGCAGTCAGGGCTTTGGCTGGGTGCTGCCCGCTGTGGTGGGCCTGGTCATCGGTCTGGTGCTGCGCCGGGTGCGTCCTGCCTGAATATCCTAAGAAAAGCAATAAATCCCCGTCGCTGCGGTTTTTCGCAGCGGCGGGGATTTTTATTATGTCAGGCAGGGGTTGTTCAGCGCTTGCGGCGGCGTACCAGATACAAGCCGGTCAGCACAAGCCCGCTGACGATGGTGAGAATTGCCACCGGAACAGCCGGGAAGGGATCCCCGGTGGCAGGAATGGGGGCGGCAGCCGGTACGGGGGTGTTTTGCCCACCGGTTGCCGGGGGAGAAGCGGTCACGCCGGGAGCCGGTGTGTGGCCGGAGCCGTCCGACGAACCGGGCGTCTGTGCGGGGGCTTGGGTAGGACGCGGCGTAGGGGAAAAACCGGGTGTCTGCGTGGGACCGGGCGTGAGGATAGGTGCCGGAGTGGGCGTGGCGCTGGGCTCTGGAGTGGGCGTGGAGCTGGGCTCCGGCGTAGTGGTTGGGGTGGGCGTAGGCGTGGGCGGCGTGAGGGTACTGCGGTTGGTAAAGGCAATGGTATTCAACCCCTCATGCAGGGTAACGGTGGTCTCCAGTGTAGTTGTGGGTTCACCGCCATCCACCTGTATGGTGGTTTCGTAATCGGGAACGGCTTCCTCCGTGATGGTGCACAGGGTGCCCAGGGGCAAACCGCGCAGCGTCACTTCACCGCCGTCGGAAAGAGCGGTTTCGGCGGAACCCTGGGCGTCGAAGGTCAGGTCGCCATAACTGCCGGTCACCAGGTTGCCCTGGTCGTCCCGCAAAGACAAGGTGAAGGAAAAGTCCCGTGTGGTATCCCCCATGGGGCCGGTGACAAACTTTTGCAGTACCAGCCGGGTGGACTGGTTGCGCACCTGGACAATGGTGCTGCGGGCAAACAGGTTGGTCAGGTCCTGATCCCCCAGGTCGATTTTCAGGTTCTGGTGGGGACCCACCGCATAGTTCTGGGTGACCTTCAGCCGCGACCAACCGGAAAGGACTACAAAGAACACCGGGTCACCCGGTACGGTGGGGCCGTATTCCAGGATCTGGTTGTTGTGGTAGTAGGAAAGCTCCAGCGGCGGCTGGACCGAGGGGGTCCAGTCTGCCCAATCGTTGCCGGTGCCGGGGGTGTAGGTGGGGGCAGTATAAAGGGCGGCGTTGATGTCGGTCAGGGTGGCGTTGATGTCATCCAGTACCGCAAACTGCAGCATGCTGCGCACGATTTTGCCAATACCCCGCAGGACAATCACATCATCTCCCACGGAACCGGCGTCGGCATACACGTCGGTGCTGTCTACAATGACTTCGGTCAGCTGCTGGCTGGGGGCGTACCCGGTGGGGGCCTGTAGCTCTTTCAGGTAATAGGTCCCGGCGGGCAAAACCGTCTGCGTGTTGGGAAAAACGCCTGCACCGCCCAGGGTAATCAGATCCCCCTGGTTCTGATTTTGGTCCCGGGTGGTCACGGTATCGTAAGGCTGGGCACCTGGATTCACGGTGCCGTCGGTTACATCGGCGGCACGGTACAGCCCAAAGACGGCACCGCTCAGCGGGGTATACCCGTCCTCGGCCACCTTTTGCACAAAGAGATAGTTCTTGATGTTGGGTACATAGAGCTGTACCGCAAATTCCCGGTCGAAGGTCTGCCCGTTGATAATCTCCCCGTCGTTCAGCCGCACGGTGTTGGCGGCGGTGGCGTCGGTCAGGTTGTTGGCGTTGGTACGGTAAAAAGCTACGGTGTACTGGGCGTTGTCGGCGGTCAGCTGGTCGTTGGTGGCCAGCACGTAATAATAGGTCAGAATATCGCCGGGCAGGTTGTCGATGGTGTCTTTGTAGGCGCCGCTGCTGTCCAGCACAAAGAGGTACGAGTTGGTGCGGGCGGCCTGCAGTACGGCGTCCATGCCGGTGGTGTCCGCTACGTTCCAGCCGGTGATGGGGTCACCGGATACAGGATACCACTGGCTTTGGGTGCTGCTGCCGTCCCCGGCGGCGTCCTGCCGCTTGAGTACCACCGCAAAATAGGTGCCGGAGTCTGCGGTGTACCGGTTGCCCTGCAGGTCCTCCAGGGTCTCGGGCAGGGTAACGGTGACGGTGGGGCTGGCGTAGGCGCCGGTGTCCCACGGGTTGGCGGAAAGCAGAGTGGCCAGTTCAGGGTAATCGGCAGGAAAATACAGCTGCATGGTGCCTGGCGGCCGGTACCCTTCCGGAACGTTGACTTCCTGCAGCACAAACTTGCCGGTGTCATCGGGACCGCCGTACTCGTTTTTCAGGTTGTTCAGGCTCAGCAGGGTACCGTCGGGGTTCTGGAACACAAAGGTGCCGTCTGCCCCGGTGGTACCGGTGGCGATGAGGTTCTGCGGGTCGTATGTATAGTCTTCGTTGGCATAGTACAGGTCAAACCGGGCGCCCGGCACCGGGGCGCCGATCTGGTCTACCTTGATCAGATCGCTTTGGGGGATGGAAACCAGGTTGAATTTCAGTTTCATGTTGGAATCCACGTTGCCTCGCTCCAGATAGAAGAATTTCAGGGTGTGGTAGGTATCATCGGCAAAGGTGTTGGAAGTACCGTTGGTCCAGGGCTGCCCTGCGGCCAGAAATTTGCTGCGCAGGGTGCCGTTGGGCTGGTTGTTCACCAGGATATCGCCGGTCTGGAAGTTGATGGACAGGGAGGCCGCATCGTGGATGCCGCCCAGGTCGCCCACCAGCACATCGTCGATGAACACCCACACGTCATCGTCGCCGGAAAAATCATAGGTCACCGGGGTGCCGCCGGCGGTACCGTCCACCGTGCCGTAGGGCTGCTGCACAAAACGGGTGGTCATGGTGGAACCGAAATAGTGGTTGATGGCCGGGTTGCGGGCGTTCATGTCCTTGACCTGGCTGTAGACGTTGAAGGGGAAAAACTGCCCCAGCAGCGGCACGGCGCCCGCCGTGCGCACGCCCGGTCCGTCGTAGAGGATGAACGCATTGGTGGTTTCGTCAAACTGGGCAAAGTTCAGGGTGCAGTCGTAGTAATAGTAGCCGTCCTGGTCGATCTGCAGCAGGTTGCGCACATTGGCGTAGGAAGCCTTGCCAGCGTTGGGCAGGCTGGGGTTGAACAGGTAATTCAGGGACTGCCCGCTCTGGACCAGCTGGGGATACCCGTCCTGCAGGGTAGGCTGTACCATGCCGGTACGGGGCGCGCTGGTGCCGGTGTAATTGTTGATGCCGGACCCCGGCCCTGCCGCTGCAGTGAATTGCAGCGCCTTGCCTGCGTTGATGCCCTGGTCCATATCGGGCGGGTTCACATTGTCGGGGGCGTCGCGGGTGGTGATCCAGTAATCAAACAGGTTGATGGTGGTGCCAATGGGGCTGACTCCGTCGGTAATAATGCCGGCTTCGGCCAGTGGGGCAGTGTCCGGGATGGTGGCTTCCTCCACCGGGGGCGCGGTGGACTCCGGTGTGGCGGCAGGCTGTACAATCTCGGCAACTGCGGCCTGTTCCGGTGTGGCGGCCTGCTCGGGCGTGGCAGACGGAAGGGGTATGGCCCCGATGGGCAGGCAGGTGACGGCGGCGACTGCCGCAGCAGACAAAAGTGCGGCGAGCCGGCGGAAAAAAGGTACAGAATACATTTTGATTTCCTCCTTGACGCGGTTACAGTGCGTATCGCGGCATCTTCAGTATAAAAAGCGGTTCTTGTGTCGTTTGGCGGAATCTGTCACCCAAGGTGATTTTTTTGAGAGAAAAAGCCCTTGTGTGGAGAATCCCTTACTACCATCATATCATGGGCAGTCGGTTGTCTGGATCACGAAAAACATACTTGACAAGTATGAAATGGAAGCGTACAATAAAAACATACAAAAACGGTAGGGAATAAATGCCGCTCCGGCATCCCTCCAGGAAAGGATGAATTGTATGCAGATTTATGCAGATCACGCCGCCACCACAAAGACAAGCCCGGCGGCTATAGATGCCATGGTAACCACCATGCGCGAAACCTACGGCAACCCCAGCAGCCTGCACTCCGCAGGGCAGCGGGCAGCCGAACTGCTGGCAGATGCCCGGGCACGGATTGCCCGGCAGCTGAACTGCGAAGCGTCGGAACTGATTTTTACCTCCGGCGGCAGCGAGGCCGACAACCAGGCCCTGATGGGCGCCGCCCGGCGGGGCGCGGCCCAGGGCAAAAAGCATATTGTCTCCACGGCGTTTGAGCACCACGCCGTGCTGCATACCCTGCGCCGCCTGGAGAAAGAAGGTTTTGAGGTCACGCTGCTGCCTGTGTACGAAAACGGCCTGGTCACGGCGGAACAGGTGCGCGCCGCACTCCGGCCGGACACCTGCCTGGTCAGCGTGATGTATGCCAACAACGAGATCGGCACCATTCAGCCCATTGCCGAGATCGGGGCCGTCTGCCGGGAAGCCGGCGTCCTGTTCCATACCGACGCGGTGCAGGCGGTGGGACACCTGGAAGTCGACGTGAAGGCTCAGAATATCGATATGCTCTCGCTGTCTGCCCACAAATTCCACGGCCCCAAAGGGGTGGGGGCCCTTTACCTGCGCAAGGGGCTGCGGCTGGACCCTCTTATCGAGGGTGGCGCCCAGGAACGGGGCCGCCGTGCCGGTACCGAGAACCTGCCCGCCATTGTGGGCATGGCTGTGGCCCTGGAGGAAGCGGCCGCGCACCGGGCCGAGAATACCGCCCGGCTGATTCCGCTGCGGGACAAGCTGATTGCGGGGCTTTCGGCCATTCCCCATGCGGCACTCAACGGCGATGCGGTACAGCGGCTGCCCGGTAATGTGAGTTTCTGCTTTGAGGGCATCGAGGGCGAATCCCTGCTGCTGCTTCTGGATGACCGGGGCATCTGCGCGTCCTCCGGTTCGGCCTGCACATCGGGTTCGCTGGACCCCAGCCATGTGCTGCTGGCCATCGGCCGCGTGCACGATGTGGCCCATGGCTCCCTGCGTCTTTCCCTGGGGGAGGACACCACCGAAGAACAGATCGATTATCTCATCCGTACCGTGACCGACACCGTGGCCTATCTGCGCAGCATTTCGCCGGTCTGGCGGGAACTGCAGAACGGCACCCGGCCCTACATCATTCAATAAGGAGTGTTTTCTTATGGCTTTGTACAGCGATATTGTTATGGACCATTTCCGCAATCCCCGCAATGTGGGCGTCATCGAAAACGCCGACGGTGTGGGCGAAGTGGGCAACGCCAAATGCGGCGATATCATGAAGATCTACCTGAAAATCGACGGTGACACGATCACCGATGCCAAGTTCGAAACCTTCGGCTGCGGCAGCGCCATTGCTTCCAGCTCCATGGCTACCGAGATGATCAAGGGCCAGCCGGTAGCCCAGGCGCTGCAGCTGACCAATAAAGCGGTGGTGGAGGCGCTGGACGGCCTGCCCGCCCATAAAATCCACTGTTCCGTTCTGGCGGAGGAGGCTATCAAGCTGGCTTTGAAAGACTACTACGACCGCCATGGCATTGCCTATGACAAGCAGCAGTTCCCCAGTTGTGAAAACTGCGGCCACTGCCACACCCACTGACCACACCCTGTTGCCGGGAAACAAGATTGTGGTATAATGGTCCTAAAAAAGATGGCAGTTTGCCACCGGAAAGGACCACCCCAGTATGCAATACGATTTTACCACCCTTATGGACCGCCACGGCCGTGATGCCATTGCGGTGGACGGTCTTGGTTCTGCCCCGGGCTTTGCCCCTTCTGCCCCCAAAGAGGGGTTCGATGCGATCCCCATGTGGGTCGCGGACATGAACTTCCCCACGGTACCCACCATTCCCGCCGCCATCATTGAGCGGGCACAGCACCCGGCATTCGGCTATTTCAGCCCCAGCGATGCCTACTACGATGCCATCATCGATTGGCAGGCCAAGCGCAACGGGGTGGACCCCGCCCGCCTGACCCGGGACTGCATCGGCTACGAAAATGGTGTGCTGGGCGGTGTGATCTCGGCGCTGACCTGTTTTGCGGCCCCCGGGGACGGGGTACTGCTGCACAGCCCCACCTACATCGGCTTTACCAAATCCATTGAGAATAACGGTTTCCGGATCGTACATTCCCCGCTGGTGAAGGATGCCGACGGTGTGTGACGGATGGATTATGCCGACATGGACCGCAAACTGAAGGAAAATTACATCCATGTGGCGGTGTTCTGCTCACCCCACAACCCCTGCGGCCGTGTATGGGAACGCAGCGAGATTGAGCAGGCTATGGAAGTGTACCGCGCCAATGACTGCGTAGTCATCTCGGACGAAATCTGGTCCGATATCCTGCTCAACGGCCACAAGCATACCCCCACCCAGTCTGTCAGCGAGGACGCCCGGCAGCGCACGGTGGCGTTGTATGCCCCCAGCAAGACCTTCAACCTGGCGGGGCTGGTGGGCAGTTACCATATCATTTATAACCCCACCCTGCGGGACCGTGTGCTGGCCAAGAGTTCCAAACCTCATTACAACGAGATGAATGTGCTTTCCATGCATGCGCTGATTGGCGCCTACCGGCCGGAAGGTCATGTGTGGGTGGATGAACTCTGCCAGACCCTCAGCGGCAATATCAACTATGCCTGCGATTTCATCGGCAGCCATTTTGATGGTGTGGACGTAAGCAAGCCCCAGGGCACCTATATGCTCTTCCTGGATTGTACCGACTGGTGCAAAGCCCACGGCCGCACCATTGCCGAAGTGCTCCAGGCCGGCTGGGATGTGGGCGTGGCCTGGCAGGATGGCCGTATGTTCCACGGCCCCTGTGCCATCCGCATGAACCTGGCTTTGCCGCTCTCCCGCGTGGAGGAAGCCTTCCGCCGCCTGGACCAGTACGTGTTCAACGGATCCTTCCTCTCGGAACGGGCATAAGCGGAACCGCTTCCACGAAACGAAAACAGCGGGTAACCTGTGCATCTGTCTATATTTTTGGACCGCCCTTTGGGGCGGTCCTTTTTTATGCGAACTTTGTGCAATTTTGAACACAGTGTTCAAACGTTAGACAAATGTGCAAAAGTGTCCATGGCGATTTGAGGTCTGCCGTACTAAGATGATAGGAACAGCTCCGATAGGGGCTGCTTTTTCTATTGAACGGGAGGACTTCGCTTTGGAAGAAAAGAAGCCGAAAACCAGCGGAATGGAAAAGATTGCCGCTTTTATTGTGGACAAGCGCAATCTGTTTTTTCTGCTGTATATCCTGGCGCTGATTTTCAGCGTTGTGGCGTCGGGCTGGGTCAAGGTGGAAAACGATATCACCACCTACCTGCCCGCCGATACCGAGACCCGCCAGGGGCTTACGGTCATGAACGATAACTTTACCACCTTCGGTACTGCGCGGGTCATGGTGTCCAACGTGGGGTATGATACCGCCCTGGCCCTGCAAGATGCCATCGAGGAGGTGGAAGGCGTCTACAGTGTGGACTTCGACGATACCCAGGACCATTACAAGCAGGCCTCGGCCCTGTATTCGGTGACCTTTGACGGTACCGCCAGCGACCAGGTGAGCATCACCGCGGTGCAGGGCATCCGGGATGCCCTGACCGGCTGGGATTATTACATCGATACCGAGGTGGGGCAGGATATGTCCGCCGACCTGGCCAACGAGATGGGGGTCATTCTGGTCATTGCCGCCGTCATCATTGTGGTGGTGCTGACCCTTACTTCCCGCTCTTACGCCGAAGTACCGGTGCTGCTGCTCACTTTTGGGGCAGCTGCCGTGCTGAATATGGGCACGAACTTTTTGTGCGGCACCATTTCCTTTATATCCAACTCTGTTACGGTCATCCTGCAGCTGGCACTGGCCATTGACTATGCCATCATCCTGTGCCACCGCTTCTCGGACGAGCACGAAACAAAGGATACCCGGGAAGCCTGCATTGCAGCCCTGGCCAAAGCCATTCCGGAGATCAGTTCATCCTCCCTGACCACCATTTCCGGCCTGGGGGCGCTGGCCTTTATGCATTTCGGCATCGGGCGGGATATGGCCACCGTGCTGATCAAGGCCATTCTGTTCAGCCTGTTGTCGGTCTTTACCCTGATGCCCGGTCTGCTGATGCTCTTCAGCAAAAAGATCGATGCTACCCGCCACCGCAAACTGATCCCCCAGATCAACTTCCTGGGCAAATTCGACGTGGCCACCCGCTGGATAATTCCGCCCATCTTTGCGGTGGTGGTCGTGGTGGCGGCGGTGCTGGCCAACAACTGCCCTTACTGCTACAGCTTTACCGACCTGGTCACTGCCAAACAGAGCGAGAGCCAGATCGCACACCAGAAAATCAAAAACACCTTCGGCAATGAGAACATGGTGGCGCTGATCGTGCCCAAAGGCAACTACGACGCCGAGCGGGCCGTGCTGCAGCAGCTGGAAGCATGCCCCGAGGTGAAATCCTGCCAGGGACTGGCCAACACCGAAGCCCAGGACGGCCATATGCTGGCCGATGCGGTGACGCCGCGGCAGTTTTCGGAACTGGCGGGCACCGACTATGAGGTGGCCGAAGCGCTTTACCTGGCCTATGCGGTGGACCAGGACCAGTACGGCAGCGTGCTCAACGGCATCGGAGATTACAAGGTGCCGTTGTTTGATATGTTCATGTTCCTGCAAAAGGAAATGAAAACCGACAACATTACGCTGGAAGGAGATATGCAGCAGACGCTGGACGATCTGTTCGACCAGCTGAACTGGGCGCAGGTCCAGCTGCAAAGCGACAAATACAGCCGCATGGTGGTGTACCTGAATCTGCCGGAGGAAAGCGATGAGACCATGGCCTTCCTGGATACCATCCACAGCATTCTGGGCCAGTATTACAGCGGCAATACCTATGTGGTGGGCAACTCCACCAACGTGAAGGATCTGTCCAGTTCCTTCGGGCAGGATAATATCCTTATAAGTATTTTGTCGGCGCTGTTTGTGGTGCTGATCCTGCTGTTCACCTTCAAATCGGTGGGGCTGCCCATTCTGCTCATCGTGGTCATTCAGGGCAGTATCTGGATCAACTTCGCCGTGCCTACCCTGCAGGATGAACCCTTGTACTTCCTGGGGTATCTCATTGTCAACGCCATCCAGATGGGCGCCAATATCGACTATGCCATTGTGATTTCCAGCCATTACAGCGACCTGAAAAAGGAACTGCCGCCCCGGCAGGCCATTGTGGCGGCCCTCAACGAGGCGTTCCCCACCATCTTTACATCGGGCACCATTCTGGCGGTGGCCGGTGCGCTCATCGGCCAGATGACCACCAACCCGGTCATTGCCGCCATTGGTACCTGCCTGGGCCGCGGTACCATCATTTCCATTGCACTGGTTCTGGCGGTGCTGCCCCAGATTCTGCTCATTGGTGATTCCATTGTGGAGCGCACCAGCTTTGCCATGAAAGCGCCCATCGACCTGACGCGCATCAACCGTACGGCCACCGGGACCATGCGGGTCAGCGGCCGGGTGCGCGGCTATGTGAACGGTGTCATTGATGCGGAGATCAAAGGCACACTCAACGGTACCCTGAACGCCGCCGTTACGGCAGGCACCACCATCGAACCGGCCCGGCCGGACTATGAACTGCCGCAGGATGCGGCAACCTGGGCCCAGAGTTATACCGAGGGGGAGGAATTATGAAATATCAATATGACCGCCTTCTCGCGGCGGTGCTGAGCCTGTGTCTGCTGGCCGGGCTGCTGGCACCGGCTGTCCGGGCGGAAGAAACCACACCGGAAACCATTCAGATCGCCACGGCGGAACAGCTGGAGGCTCTGGCCCGGGACTGTCGTCTGGACAGTTGGAGTGTGGGCCGCACCGTGGTGGTGACAGAGGACATTGACCTGACCGGCAGCGATTGTGCCGGGATTCCCACCTTTGGCGGTGCGCTGGAAGGGCAGGGGCATACCATCCGCGGGCTGAACCTGACGGAGGAGGGCAGTGTGCAGGGACTGTTCCGGTATCTGCAGCAGGATGCCCGGGTGCAGGACCTGCATGTGGAAGGCTCGGTACAGCCGGGCGGAAGCCGGGCCGTGGTAGGCGGTCTGGCGGGAGAAAACGCCGGGACCGTCAGCAACTGCACCTTCAGCGGTACGGTCAGCGGCACCCGGCAGATCGGCGGTATTGCAGGCACCAACACGGTCACCGGCATCATCACCGGCTGCACGGTGAACGGCAGTGTGTACGGCAACCACTTTGTGGGCGGTATGGCCGGTCAGAACGACGGTGTCATCTCCCAATGCACCAACCAGGCGGCCATCAACACCACCGTCAATGAAAATGAAGTCAACCTGAAAGATCTCACGGTAGAGGACCTGCTCACCACCGAGCGTGCTTCCGATATTACCGATATCGGCGGTATCGCCGGCGGTTCGGCCGGTGTGGTGCGTGCCTGTATCAACCGGGGCACCGTGGGGTATGACCATATCGGTTACAACGTGGGCGGCATTGCCGGCAGCCAGACCGGCTACATCGAAGGCTGCGTCAACTATGGTACCGTTCACGCCCGCAAGGAGGGCGGCGGCATTGTGGGGCAGATGGAGCCTTCCAATGTGCTGCAGTACAGCCAGGACACCCTGCAGCAGCTGCAGGGGGAACTGAACACCCTGCAGGGCCTGATGAACCAGGCAACCCAGGACGCGGCGGCTTCTTCCAGTGAGGTGACCGCCCAGATCAATGACTTGAAAAACCGGGTGGACGGTGCCCGCAATGCGGTGGATACCCTGCTGCAGAAAGTGGCGGACGGCATCGACATCGGCACCCAGAACCTGACGCTGACCACCCTGGCCGACCTGACCGGACAGGGAAATGCCGGTGCGGGGATGGATGTAAGCGGCGAAGGACAGGGCAGTGCTTCTATCGATACCGAGATCGAACCTTCCGCCACCCCGGCACCCACCGAGACCCCGGCGGAAAGCCCGGATCCGGAATCCACGCCGACAGTAACACCTTCCGTTACGCCGGAACCGATTGTGACGCCCACCCCGGTGCCCAGTGAACCGGCTGCGGCGACACCCACTCCGGAACCCCCGGTAACCTCCACGGAGGAACCGGCGGTTTCTTCCGACACCAGCCAGCCAGCAGACAGCGGCACGGAAACTGAACGCAGCGAAGAGGTCCACGGCCGTCCGCCCCACCGGGCCCCGGGGCTGGAGATCGATACCGACCTGGCAGGGCAGGGCAGCGGCAGTGCTTCGCTGGACGGGGCGGCATTGGCGGATGGCGGCGTTTCGCTGGACGGTTCCGCTACTCTGACGGTGCCCAACATCGAACTCAATAATCAGGATGCCATTACGGCAGCGCGCAACAGTCTCAGCGGCAGTTTGACCTCTATCGCCGACGGGGTGGAAGCGCTGAATACCAATACCGGTGACCATACCCAGGCGCTGATCCGGGATATGGAAGCCATCACCAACCAGCTCAACAAGATCGGCAATACCTTGCTGGGCGCAGCCGAAAACGCCGGGCAGGGAACACTTTTTGAAGATGTTTCCGACGAGGATACCGACGGCGACACCGAGGGCAAGGTCTGCAACTGCCTCAATGCCGGGGTGGTCTATGCAGATCTGAACGCCGGCGGCATTACCGGGGCCATGGCGCGGGAGAATGACCTGGACCCTGAGGACGATACCCGCATCAGTGGCAGCAGTTCGCTGAATGTGACCTACAAGACCCGCGTTGTGGTGCGCGGCTGCACCAACCAGGGATGTGTACAGGCGCAAAAGCAGTGCGCAGGCGGCATCGTAGGCAGTATGGACTTGGGGACGGTTCTGCAGTGCTGCAACACCGCCGATTTACTGCTGGAGGATGTGGACTATGTGGGCGGCATTGCCGGGCAGAGCAAATCCATCCTGCGGAACTGTGCTTCCGAGGGCCGCCTGGCGGGAAACCGCTGCGTAGGCGGCATTGCGGGCAGCGGTTACACCCTTACCGGCTGCCGTGCCATGGTGGAAGCCACCGGCACCGAAAAGGTGGGGGCGGTGGCCGGTACCCTGCTGGCGGAAGATTCCCTGAGCAACACCCTCAACCAGCTGCAGGACAATACCGGCACGGTGCAGGATAACTGCTTTGTCAGCGATACACTGGGCGGCATTGACGGCGTCAGCTATGCAGGGCAGGCGGAGCCGGTTTCCTTCGCGGATTTTGCGGCCCTGGCTGCCCAGGAAGGTCTGCCCGAAACTTTCTCCACCATTACCATCACCTTTACGGCGGATGACCAGACGGTGGCGGTGATCCCGGTGGAATACGGCAGTGCCTTTGATATGACTCAGGTACCCGACATTCCTGCCAAGGAAGGGTTTACTGCTGCATGGCCGGAGTTTGCCCATGACTGCGTTGTGTTTGACCAGACTGTGGCGGCGGTTTATACCCCGCTGGCAACGGTGCTTGAAAGTGCCGAACAGCGGGAGGACGGCCGTGCCGTCCTGTTGGCAGAAGGTACTTTTGCAGAAGGGACGCTGACCGTGACCGCTTTGGAGGACGGCGCTCCTTCCGGAACGGCGGAAAGCTGGCAATTTACCCTGCCGGAAGAAACATCCGGTACGGTGCAGCTGCATTATCTGCCTGCGCAGAAGGAGGCGGACCTCTATCTGCGCGGCGAGGACGGCAGCTGGCGCAAGGCGGAAACCACCGTGGACGGCAGTTATCTGGTCTGCACGCTGCAGCCCGGTGATGATGCCTTGGAAGAAGTGCCCCGGTCTACCTTCCCGTCGGCGCTGCTGGTACTGCCCTGTGCAGCGCTGGTTCTGCTGGCAGTGCTGGCCGTGGCGGTCCGCAGGCGCCGCGCCGCAAAAGCCAAATCCTGAACCGAAAAGGGCGGCTGCCTGAAAAAGCAGCCGCCCTTTTGTTATGTGAGAAAGTTTAAGCTGGGGCCCGCTGCCAACCGATCCAGAGCAGCAGGATTATTTCCACCGCTACGCCCAGGCAGGGCGGCAGATCAGCAGCGACAAAAAGCCAGGCCCGGCAGGACCGGGGCTGGCGTCGCAGGTTGGCAATACTTTCGGAAAAGAGCAGCACGCTGAGCACCGCCCCCACTGTGGAAAACCAAAATAATCCCAGAAAACCTGGTAACTGCAGCCACGAAGCAGCCGGTGCGGGCTGTAGGGGGTGCGGGTCAACAGGGGAAAAACCGCACAGGGTATACAGGGTACAGCCCCACCAAACTAACCGTGTCGCCCGCCAGAGTACCCGGCAAATCATACCGCCGAGATGGTGGTGAAGCAGTTCAACAGGACAGGGTACTGGGCAGGGTCGATGTAGCCCAGCACGATCAGGCACATGGTATCGCCGACCTTCTTCAGCAGCATGGTCTGGGAAGTCTGCATGCCGTTGGCTGCGGCCGTATAGGTTATGCCGGTAAAGGTGGTGTCGCCAAGGGTCACCGTGCCGGGGTCGTCAAAGGTTACCTGCAGGGAATCCACCTGGGCCAGCTGCTGTTTGAGGGCCGCAATGTACTGGGTTTCGTCAATGCCCTCCAGGGCCAGCGTCTCGGTGGCGATGCTGACGCTGCTGCCGGTGGCCACGTCCACCGCCACCATCTCATAGCCGGAGGTCTGCTGCACCTGCTCCATCAGTTGGTCGCTGTTGGGGGCGTCGCCGTAGACGAAATCGGCACCGTTCTGCATCAGGGTCTGCATCTCCTCTTCGGTGGCCAGCACCATGCTTTCGCTGGGTGAGAACATGAACCCCAGCGAGGTGTTTGTGTACCCGTCCTCAGTGAGCACACCCGGGGTGTAGGTGGCGGGTTCCGGTGTGGCGGTGGGGGCCGGGGTAGCCGTGGGCTCCGGCGTGGGGGCTGCGGTGGCCGCCGGCGTGGCGGTGGGTTCGGCAGCCGACGACGGGGTGGAAGTCTGGCCGCAGCCGCTTAACAGGGCGGCCAGCAGTGCAGCCGACAGATACAATGCAATGCCTTTTTTCATGGTACTCCTCCTGACGGCCAAAACTTGCACCGTGGCAGGGAAGCCGGGCGCAGGCCGTCCTCATACTACCAGTCTACATGGTATGGTTTAGCGGTTTCAAGTGACGTTTTCCCCAAAAAGTTGTAAAGATTTTGTACATGCGACAAAAAAGGCGGCGGCACAGATCTGTGCCGCCGCCCTTATTTTAGCGATTCGGGAAAGGTTTATTTACCGCGTACCAGGCGGGAAAGCTGGATCAGCAGGGTGGGCGCAAAGGCCAGTCCGATGATGCACAGCAGCTGGAAGCCGGTGACGGGAGCTACCAGGAACAGGCCTTCCAGCGCGGGAACGAACAGGACAAAAGCCAGCAGCAGCACGCCCACGCCGAAAGCCATCAGCGAATAGGGGTTGCCGGACAATCCCAGCCGGAAGATGGACTCGGTGCCGCGGCAGTTGAAGCCGTGGAACAGACGGGCCAGCGTCAGGGTGGCAAAGGCCATGGTGCTGGCCAGTGCGGCGTCGCCCTGGGCCAGGCCGATATAGAAGGCAATCATGGAAACTACGCCGATCATCAGGCCCTGGCCGAACACGTGGGTCAGCATGGGCTTGTCCATCATGGAAGCGTTGGGGTCACGGGGCTTCTGGTCCATCAGGCCGGGACGGGCAGGTTCCATACCCAGGGCAATGGCGGGCAGGCTGTCGGTCAGCAGGTTGATGAACAGCAGGTGCACCGGCTGGAAGGGGACGCTCAGGCCGGCCAGCGAGGCATAGATGACCGCCAGAATGGCGCCCATATTGCCGGACAGCAGGAACTGAATGGCGTTGCGGATGTTGGCATACACGCTGCGGCCGTTGAGAACCGCCTTGACGATGGTGGCAAAGTTGTCGTCCGCCAGGATCATGGCAGCGGCATCCTTGCTCACCTCGGTGCCGGTAATGCCCATGGCCACGCCTACATCAGCCTTTTTCAGGGCGGGGGCGTCGTTGACGCCGTCGCCGGTCATGGCCGCAATGCAGCCGCGGCGCTGCCAGGCGGTGACGATGCGGATCTTATGCTCGGGAGAAACACGGGCATACACCGCAATGCGGGGCAGTTTTTCGTCCAGTTCGGCGTCGGTCATGGCTTCCAGTTCCACGCCGTCCACGGCCATATCGCCCTCGCTGAAAATGCCGATCTGCTTGGCAATGGCGGTGGCGGTGACCTTGTGGTCGCCGGTGATCATGACGGTGCGGATGCCGGCTTTCTTGGCTTCGGCCACAGCCTGCACGCTTTCGGGACGCGGCGGGTCGATCATGGAGATCAGGCCCACGAAGGTGTAATCCTGCTCATCTTCCAGGGTCAGCAGGCGGGCTTCCGGCAGGGGGCGCTGGGCAAAGGCCAGCACGCGCAGGCCGTTTTCGGACATTTCGCGGTTGACCCGCTCAATCTCGGCACGGCGTTCCGGCGTCATGGGCACGGGGCCATCGGCGGTCAGCAGGCGGGTGGAGCGGTCCAGCAGCACATCGATGGCACCTTTGGTGAACAGCATGGGGCCGTCGTCGGTGTTATGCAGGGTGCTCATCAGCTTGCGGTCAGAGTCAAAGGCCAGTTCCGCCAGACGGGGATGCTGGCTGCGGTAGACGGGGGCTTCCACATAGAAATAGTTGCCCAGCTGTACCAAGGCTACCTCGGTGGGGTCGCCCACCGGGGCGTTGGTTTCAGGGTTGATGGTGGCGTCGCTGTCCAGCACGGCAATCTTCAAAAGGGCGCGCTGGGCGTCGTTGGCCAGCTCCAGGTCGGTGCCTTTGGTCAGGGTGCCGTCGGCCCAGATGGTCTGCACGGTCATGCGGTTCTGGGTCAGGGTACCGGTCTTGTCGGAGCAGATCACCTGCACCGAACCCAGGCTTTCCACGGCTTTCAGTTCCTTGATGATGGCATTCTGACGGGCCATCTTCTGGGTGCCCATGGCCAGCACAATGGTAACGATGGAACTCAGCGCTTCGGGAATGGCAGCCACGGCCAGAGCCACGGCAAACATCAGGGAATCCAGCACGCCCATGCCGTTGCGGAACACCGACAGCAGGAACACCACGGCGCAAATGACCATAATGACCATGGCCAGTTTGCCGGAAAAGTCATCCAGATTTTTCTGCAGCGGGGTCTTGCGCTGCTGGGTCTGGTTCATCAGCGCGGCAATGCGGCCCAGCTGGGTGTCCATGCCGGTGGCAGTCACCACCATGGTGGCGCGGCCGTAGGTCACCAGCGAACCGGAAAAGGCCATGTTTTTCTGGTCGCCCAGGGCAACTTCGGTGCCTTCAATGGTTTCGCGGCTCTTCTCCACGGCTTCGGATTCGCCGGTCAGGGAACTTTCGTTTACCTTCAGGGACCAGCTGTTCAGGATGCGGCCGTCCGCCACGATCAGGTCGCCGGCTTCCAGCTCCACAATGTCGCCGGGAACTACCTGGTCGCCGGGCACTTCCATCCGCTGGCCGTCACGCAGCACCTTGGCGGAGGGGGCACTCATGGCCTTCAGGCTTTCCAGAGACTTCTCCGCCTTGAAATACTGCACGGTGCCCAGCACGGCGTTGAGGATCAGCACCGCAAAGATGACCAGGGTGCTTTCCAGGTTGCCGGAGAACATGGAGATGATGGCTGCCACGATCAGAATGGCCACCAGCAGGTCTTTGAACTGCTCCAGAAATACCGAGAGCCAGCTCTTCTTTTCGCCTTCGGCCAGACGGTTGGGACCGTATTGGGCCAGGCGCTGCTCCGCCTGGGCGCGGTCCAGTCCGCCGGAAGTTACGCCCAGCTGTTCGAGCGTTTCTTTGGGGGACAGGTTGAAATAGGATTTCTGCATACGTTTCTCGCCTCTCTGTATAAAATGTACCGGGCCCATCCGGCACGGGCAAACAAAAAAGACCTCCCGGCCGTGGGGACTGCTCCCGGCCGAAAAGTCTTGTTACCACTGGAATGGGCTCGCTCCGCCAGATTCCAAAAACGGAACCGGGATGTTGACGGCGCGACTTACAACTACTCCCTTTTCAACAAGCAACTATACCATGGATAAGCCGGAAATGCAAGTGTTAGTTTTGTTACATCAAAAAAATGGGCAAAAGGGCATGGTTTGATGCAACTGCGGCCAAGGCGGTTCCCCACAGAAACCGTGTGCGCCTGAAAAAAACTCCGCCAACCGGAAGATTGGCGGAGTTTTGGGTCTGTAATCAGCCCAGCTGATGGTGGGTGATTTCCATCTGCAGAGGACCTTCGGCGGTAAAGATAATGCCTTTGGCTTCGGCGGGGGTCTCCAGCCGGATGGCCATGGTGCGCTCGCCGCCGTTGATGAACAACTCGGCACATTCACCGTCCAGCACCAGCCGCAAGGTCAGCTTACCGTCCTGCGGGGCGGCGGGTACCCGGCGGATATGGGGGATGTCCCGGCGGCTGCCGCTGCGGTTGCGGTCCAGCAGCAGTTCGCTGCAGGCGGGCGTCCAGCAAAGTTCGGTGGCGTGGCGTTCGTCCGCGGCAAAGCGCAGGGTAAAGCGGCGGCAGTCGGGGCAGGCAGCGGCATCCAGGGTCACGGTAAGGTCTGTATGCCGTCCGGCAATGCCCTCATAAGCGGCGGTGCCGTTCAGCCGTTCCCGGCGGCTGATGGTGTTCTGCCACAGGGCTTCGATCTCCCGCGCAGGGCGCTGGCACAGCCGGCCGTTTTGCAGGAACAGTTCCCGGGGCATGGTCATGCAGCCGAACCAGCGGTGCCTACGGGGCGCTTCGTTTACGGTGGCCCAGTTTTCCATCCAGGCAATCAGGATACGGCGGCCGTCGGGGGTCAGCACCGTTTGGGGAGCGTAGAACTCGGTGCCGTAGTCCAGGGTCTGGACCTGTTCCCGGGTAAAGCGGGCCTGTGCTTTGTCGTAATGGCCCAGCAGAGCTACCGTGCCGAATCCGGCGTGGAACTCACCGTCGGCGCTGCCTTCCATTTCCTGGGGGCTGACCAGCAGCACCTGCCGGTCGTCCAGGGGGAAGAAGTCGGGGCATTCCCACATCTTGCCGTATTCCCAATGGCAGCTGTCCAGGGTGGTGCGGTAGGTCCAGTGGCGGGCGTCGGGGCTTTCGTACAGCAGGATGCGGCCCTGGTCCTTGGCGTCCCGGGTGGAAACTACGCAGTGGTAACAGCCGTCCTCATACCAGATTTTCGGGTCCCGGAAATCCACGCAGGAACCGCCGTCGGGCAGCAGATCTTCGCCAATCACCGGGTTGGCGGCGTCTTTCACAAAGTCGGTGCCGTCCCCGGCAGCCAGGCATTGCAGCTGCTTTACGCCGCCGTTGCCGTCATCCTGCACACCGGTATACAGCAGGAGCAGGCGCCCGTCGGGGGCGGTTGTTGCGGTGCCGGAAAAGCAGCCTTTGGCATCGGCGTCGGTGTCCGGGGCCATGGCACAGGGGCGGTGTTCCCAGTGCAGCAGATCCGTGCTGACGGCGTGGCCCCAGTGCATGGGCCCCCAGACGGTATCGTAAGGATAATACTGGTAAAACAGATGGTAAGCACCCTGGTAGAAGCAGAACCCGTTGGGGTCGTTCATCCAGCCCACATAGGGCGTCAGGTGAAACAGGGGGCGGGCCTCGGCCGGGATGGCGGCGCCTTCCCGTGCCTCATAGATGCGGGCTTCTTCCAGTTTGGTCGCAGAACACGGCATAAGGGAAGAACCTCCTCTTTTCAGATCAGTTTTTTGGGAAAAATCAGGCGGCAGATTCTGCCGTGGCAGGAGCGGTGGTGTCCGCGGCGCCGGCGGTTTCTTCATAGCGGTCGTAGGCAGCCTGGTAGACTTCCAGCAGTTCCTGCATACCATAGCTGTTCAGGTTTTCTTTGTAGGCATTCCAGGTGTCGTCGGTGATGCCGCCGTCACGCAGCCAGGTGGCTTCCTGTTCGGCCACAAAGTTCTCGAAGTCTACACGCCATTTGTCGATGGTGTCCAGCTCGTCCTCGGTGTACACGCAGTCGATGGGGTAGGTAGTGGTATCTTTCACAAAGGGCATCCAGTAGTCATACAGATCGGTCAGGCGCTCCACGGCGCGGGGTTCCATCTCAAAGGTGGTGGCATAATAGTCGGACAGGATCAGCTTCGGGCCGTACACTTCGTACTCGCTCTTCACTTCGCCGGCGCTCTTGCCGAACTTCTGCTGGGCTTCTTCGTCGGAGATGCTCTGCCACAGGCCGTTTTCGTCCTGCTCGGTGAAGTAGGTGCCGATGGGGCCGTACTGCAGCTGCATAACGTTTTCGGGATCATACCACTGGTCGTAGAACTTCAGCAGGTTGATGGGGCTCTCGCAGGCAGAGGTGATGCTCAGGTTGCCGGAATTGATGCCGCCGCCGTCACGGACGGTGACATTGTAGCTGCCGTCGGGGCCTTCCAGAACCGGCAGGAAAACGTAGTCGTCGGCGTAATCGCCCATCAGTTCCTCGATGTACCACCAGGTGGCAACACCAACTTCACCCTGGGAGCACTTGGCCATGTACTGGGTATCGGTCTGGCTGAAGGCTTCCTGGTCGATCAGGCCTTCGGCAAACCAGTTGTGGAAGTATTCCAGCGCAGCGCGGTAGTTGTCGTCATCGCTCACAAAGTTGACGGTGCCGTCGGGCTGCAGCACCAGGTCGGCGCAGATATCGTTGGTCCAGTTGGTAAAGCCGAACCCGGCGTAGAAGATGTTCTGGCCCCAGCACCACTGGTCGATGCCGAAGGACATGGGGATGGTGGAACCGGCTTCGTTGCCGTAGTAGGTGGCGCTCATGTCGTTCTCTTTGAACGCTTCCAGCGCGTCGTGCAGTTCATCCAGCGTGGTGGGAACTTCCAGGCCCAACTCGTCCAGCCAGGCTTTGTTGATCATGGAATACTGGGGGATTGTGTAGATGTTGTAGTCTTCCTCTTTGCCGATGCCGGCGGTGCCCATCTGTTCACCGGAGGGCAGGCCGTAGATGCAGCCGTCGTCCATGGTGATGGCTGCCCGGATATCGGGGTGCTCTTCCAGGATCTTGGTCAGGTTGGGCATATATTCTTCGGTGATGTAGGGGGTAAGATCAATGAAAGTGCCGTCCTGGCCGTAGTTGGTCAGGTCGTAGTTGGAGAAGCCTACGGCGTTGAAGGCGTCGGGCAGGTCGTTGCCGGCAATGCGGATGTTTACCTGCTCGGACAAAGAATCGCTCATGGTGTCCCAGGTAATGGAAACACCGGCGTTCTGGGCCATGGTGTTGAGCACTTCGTTGGAATCGTAGCCGCCGGACAGAGCAGAAATGCCGCTGATGATCTTGAAGTCGGTCTGTTCGGTGTTGGTGTTGACGGTGCCGGGTTCCACAGTGTTGGCGCTACCGCCGCCGCAGGCGGTCAGGCTGGCCGTGACACCCAGCAGCGCGACGAGCGCGCCCATGCGTTTGGTGGATGTTTTCATGATGTTTCTCCTTTTTTATGGAATGTATGGTGAATGAGTTTGGATTTACATAAGAGTGAGAAGAGGGCGGCGGCATCAGAGTAAGGAACTCTCTTGCGGTACCCGGCGCAGGCTTCGCGGTTCGCAACCCGCTCGCCTTTGCCGACCGCTGCGCCTAAAATTCCTCCCTGTTTCCGCCACTGGCGGCATCAGAGTAAGGAACTCTCTTGCGGTACCCGGCGCAGGCTTCGCGGTTCGCAACCCGCTCGCCTTTGCCGACCGCTGCGCCTAAAATTCCTCCCTGTTTCCGCCACTGGCGGCGGTCGAAATTTTAGCCCTTAACGGCACCGGCCATGAAGCCTTGCTCAAAGTACTTCTGTACAAAGGGATAAACGATGAGCATGGGGGCGGCTGCCACAATGATGGAAGCGAACTTGATCATTTCGGTCAGCTTGTTCAGTTCGGCATAGCCGCCGGAGATCATGCTGGCCTGGCTGGCGGAAGTTTCGCTGGCGATCAGGATGTTGCGCAACACCAAAGGCAGGGGCGCGCGGCCTTCGCCGGTCATGTAGATCAATGCGGTGAACCAGTCGTTCCAGTAGGCGACCATGCTGAACACCACCATAACGGCCATGATGGGCTTGGAAAGGGGGATGATAATGTCCCAGAAGACCCGCAGCTTGGAGGCACCGTCGATTTCGGCGGCTTCCTTCAGCTCTTTGGGGATGCTGGTCTCGAAGAAGTTGCGGGCGATGATCATGTTGGACACCGCCACGCCGCCGGGCAGGAACATGGCCCAGATGGTGTTGATCAGGCCGGTATCCTTGACGATCAGGTAGGTGGGGATCAAACCGCCGCCAAAGTACATGGTAATGACAAAGAAGATGTTGAAGAACTTGCGTCCCGGCAAATCGGGGTTGGACAGGGGGTAGGCGGTGATGTAGATCATTACCACCGAGAAGATCGTGCCCACTACGGTGTACTTGATGCTGTTCCAGTAGCCCAGCAGGATGCTGTCGTCAGAGAAGACAGCGGCATAGCCTTTCAGGCTGAACTGGCTGGGCAGCAGGAAGGTTTTGCCGGCATAAACAGCGTACGGGTCGGAGAAGGACGCTACCAGAATGTAGTACAGCGGGTAGGCGACCAGCAGCAGGATGACGACGCTCAGGGCGACCAGCACTACATCGCTGGCGCGGTCGGAAAGGCCGCCAGGCCTTTTACCCAGGGTTTTGGCGTTTGCAGACATGGGAACCCCTCCTTTATACAAACTGTACGTCGCTTGCCTTTTTGGCAATACGGCTTACGATGATCAACAATATAATGTTGACGGCTGTGTTGAACAATCCGATGGCCGTAGAGTAGCTGTACTCGGCGTGCTGGATACCTTGTTCGTACACATAGACGGCGATGATGTCGCTGGTGGCTTTGTTCAGGTCGGTCTGCAGCAGGAAGACCTTTTCAAAGCCGATGTTCATCAGGTTGGAAGCGCTCAGGATCAATTGCAGCACCGCCATGGGGACCAGGGCGGGCAGGTCGATGTGCAGAATGCGCTGAAATACCGACGCGCCGTCCACCTTGGCGGCTTCGTAAAGGGCGGTGTCCACACTGGAAAGGGTGGCAAGGTAGATGATGGTGCCCCAGCCGGCTTCCTGCCAGATGCCGCTGGCTACATAGATGGTGCGGAAGAGGGTGCTCTGGTTGAGAAAGTCAATGCTGGTACCGAAGAGCAGGTTGATCAGGCCGCCGGACGGGCTGAGGAAGATACGCAGCATGCCGCAGATGATCATGGTGGAAATGAAGTGGGGCGCGTAGAGCACCGTCTGCACCACCCGCTTCAGTTTGCGGAACCGCAGCTGGTTCAGGGCCAGTGCCAGAATGATGGGCACCGGGAAGCTCCACAGCAGGCTGTACAGGCTCAGCAGTACAGTGTTTTTGATCATGCGCCCGCAGTTGGGGGAGGAGAAGAACTCCTCGAACCATTCCAGACCTACCCATTCGCTGCCGGTGATGCCCCGGCTGGCCTTGAAATCACGGAAGGCGATCTGGATGCCGTACATGGGGCCGTACTTATAAACGATGGTGATGATCACCGGAATCAGCAGCAGCAGGTAAAGCTGCCAGTTCTCGGCAATGCGCTGCTTCAGCGGCTTGCGGTGTACCACGGCGGCACCGGCGGCCGGTTGGGCTTGCGGCGCAGCGCGCAACTTGTTCATAATGATTCCTCCTTCTTGTGAATGGGTTCGTGAATCGTTTCATGCATCCTGTGAAACCAAAATACCACCGATGGGCACAAAAGTCAATGGGAAACAAACAAAAATGCAACAGATTCAGGCGGTTTTGTCGCTCTGCACAACCGAAAAGCTCGTTTGTTGTGCATTTTGCATGGGGCGGACGGCGTGAAAATTGGTGAAATGATAAATATTATTTCATGAAAATACTTTACAATGCTCGTGAAACAGTGTATAATGATTGCAATAAAAGAACACCAACAGTGAGGTGAACTGCTTTGAAAGGAGAAAAACAGACCGCTACCATGAGCGATGTGGCCCGGGAGGCCGGGGTCGCCCTGGGAACGGTGTCCAAGGTGGTCAACGGGCTGCCGGTGGGGGAAACTTACCGCTTAAAAGTAGAAGCTGCCATCAAAAAACTGAACTATCAGGTGAATCCCACAGCCAAAGCCCTGAAAAGCAACCGCACCAGTACCATAGCGCTGATCATTCCCAACACTATCACTCCGTTTTTTGCGGTGTTGACCCATTACATCAATATGGCGCTGGAAAAACGCGGTTATAAAATGATGCTCTGTTTTACCGAGTATGACCGTGACCGGGAACAGGAATTTGTCAGCATGGTGGTGCACAACCGGGTGGACGGCATCATTGCCCTGACCTACAATCCCAAGCTGGAAATCCCGGCGGGTATCCCCTTTGTGACCATTGACCGCTTTTTCAGTGTGGCGGTGCCCTGTGTGGCGTCGGATAACTTCGGCGGCGGGCAGCTGGCGGCGCAAAAGCTGGCGGAACTTGGCTGCCGTCATGTGGCCTGCATGCGCACAGGTTCTTCCCTGACCAACGAACCCAGCAAACGCAAGGATGGTTTCATCAGTGGCTGTATGGAGGCCGGGCTGCGGTTTGAAATGTGCAACCTGCCCGACGGTTCGCCGTTGTCGGCCTTTGAAGTGTTTTTGCGCCACAACCTGCTGGAAACCGATGACCCGTTGGATGGGCTGTTCTGCGGCACCGATCTGATGGCCTGGCAGGCGGAACGGATGGTGCGCGACCTGGGGTTGCGCGTGCCGGAGGATGTGCAGATCATCGGCTTTGACGGTATCCGGATGTTTGGGGACAAGGATTATATCTGTTCCACCATTGTACAGCCGGTGCCCGACCTGGCCGAAACAGCGGTCAATATGGTCCTGTCCAAGGACTTTACCGGTCTGCCGCCGCTGGTCTGCCTGCCGGTGCGGTATCAGCCCGGCGGCACAACCAAGGATTCGCAGCAATAAGGAAGGAGCCTTGTCATGAATCTTTTTCGCCCTTATTCGGCGGGGGAGCCCCAGCGGGACGCCCGCGGACGGCTGGTAGGCATTGACCGGTATCAGGATGTTCTGGGCCGCAACTGGAAGCGGTTTGCGGGTACCGGTCTATTGACGATTCTGGGCTTTGCCCCGCTGGGACTGGGTACGGCCTATGCGGTGCTCAGCAGCAGTGTGCTGGTGCAGCTGGCAGCCTGTGTGCTGGGCGGCGCCGTGGCGGGGCCGTTCCTGGCCTGCCTGTACGACGGGCTGCTGCGCGCACTGCGGGACGCACCGGGCAGCTGGCGGGAGAATACCCGCCGTGCTCTGCGGCAAAACGTCCGGGGGGCAATATGGCCCGGGATTCTGACAGGATTGTTTTTGGGGGCGGCCAGTTTTGCAGGGGTCATGCTGTTTTTCTGGCGCAGTGTGTTCCCGGGGCTGGGCACGATTCTGGTGTATCTGGTCAGCTGGCTGCTGTTCTTTGTGCTGGCTACCCTCTATTGGCCGCAGCTGGTTTTGTTCGAGATGCCCAACCGGCAGCGTTTGCGCAATATGCTGCTGTTTATGCTGCGTTATCCGCTGCCGGTATTGGGGGCAGCGGTGCTGCAGCTGGTGTTCTGGCTGCTGATGGTGCTGTTCGCACCCTGGACTTTGCTGCTTTTACCCCTGGTGGGGGCCTGGTTCCCCTTGTTTGCAGCCCTGTTTGTGTTGTATAATAAACTGGATGAGGCGTTCGGGCTGGAAGCGCGCATTGCGCAGGCTTTCCCCGAGCAAACCCCGCAGTATGACGATTGATTCCGGGAGGTTATGAGAATGAAAGACGTTGTTGCACTCGGCGAGTTGCTGATCGACTTTGCCCCCGTTTCCACCGACGAAGCCGGCTACCCCACGCTGAAGGCGCAGCCGGGCGGCGCGCCGGGCAATTTCCTGGCAGCGCTGCAGGAGTACGGCTGCTCCACCGCGCTGGTGGGCAAGGTGGGTGACGATACCTTTGGTCACCTGCTGGTGAGTACTTTGCAGGACCGCGGCATCGAGACCCGCGGCATTGTGGTAGACCCGGCGGTATTTACCACGCTGGCTTTTGTAACGCTGGATGCTACCGGCAACCGTTCCTTCAGCTTTGCGCGCAAGCCCGGTGCCGATACCTGCCTGCGCACCGAAGAGATGGACCTCTCGCTGCTGGATGAGTGCAAGGTGTTCCATTTTGGTACCCTGAGCCTGACCAATGAACCGGCCCGTGCCGCCACCCAGGCGGCGGTGGCGTACGCCAAGGCCCACGGCAAACTCATCAGCCTGGACCCCAACCTGCGCAAGCCGCTGTGGCCCAATGATGAAGCGGCCAAGGAACAGATCGAATGGAGCCTGCACCAGGCCGACATCGTCAAGATCAGCGATGAAGAGATCGAGTTCCTGTGGGGCATCTCCCCGGAGGAGGGCGCCCAGAAGCTGCTGCGCGAATACGGCGTACGGCTGGTTTACGCCACCCTGGGCCCCAAGGGCTGCCACTTTGCCAACGCCCAGGGCTGCGGCGAGGTGTCCTCGCCCACGGGCATCCATGTGGTGGACACCACCGGCGCCGGGGATATCTTCGGCGGCAGCGCCATGAGCCAGTTCCTGCGCCTGAACAAAGCGCCCGAAGAACTGACGGTGGAAGAGATGCGTGCTGTGACCCGGTTCGCCTGCTGTGCAGCCAGCCTGTCTACCCAGACCCACGGCGGTATTGTCAGCGTAGTGCCGGAAGCGGACGTGCGCAAGATCGTCTGAGAAAGTAAATAAAAAAGAGACGCTTTCCACGGAAAGCGTCTCTTTTTTTGGTCAATCTTCTTTTTGCATGCCGCAGAATTCCATGGGGTGCAGCGGCTGCACCGTAAGGGGCAGACCTTCCGCAACCAGCGGTACCTGCGGTTCATCGGGGTAGAACCGGGTGGAAAACACGGTTTCACCGTCGTTGAGGTAGATCTCCAGCGAGGAACGGTCCACCAGAATGTCCAGCCGCAGGGGCTCATTGCCCACCTTGGCGCGGCGGATCGTGCGGCCGCCGCCCAGGGAATCCCGGGTGAAGCGCAGGCTGACCAGCCCGCTGCCGCTGTCACGCTCCAGGTGCAGCCCACCGGCCAGCGTCAGGGAGAAATCTCCCTCGGCAACGCCCTGTAAACGGCAGGGCAGGGGCAGGGTAGCGGTGCCGTTCCGGATGGTGGAAGGGGCACCGTCGGCCAGGGCGTCCAGTTCCCGGGCGGGCCGCTGGCGAAGGCCGTGAGCACCCGCCGTTACCTCCCGGGGGATGGTCAGGCAGTGCTGCCAGCCCAGTGCCTCGGTGGGGTTATGGTAGTCGGCGTCGGGCATGCCCATCCAGCCGATGAGCAGACGCCGGCCGTCGGGGGCCTCGAAAGTCTGGGGCGCGTAAAAATCAAAGCCCATATCCCATTCGGTAAAGGGACCGGGGGTACCGCTCTCGATGCCGCCGGGCAGTTCAAAGTAACCGCTCTGGTAGATGTTCTGGTTCTCGGTCTCGCCGTGGGGCAGCCCCTGGGGCGAGATGCTCAGCCAGGTGCGGCCTTCCAGCGGGAAGCAGTCCGGGCATTCCCACATGTAGCCAAAAGCGGGGTGGGGTTCCAGTACACGGGCCAACCGCCAGGCAAGGCCGTCGTCACTGTGGTAGAGCAGTACCCGCCCCGCATCGGCCAGGCTGCGGGCGCCCAGAACCATCTTCCAGATGCCGTCCTCCCGCCAGACCTTGGGGTCCCGCACATGCAGGGAACAGTCGGCGGGGTAATCAGCGCTGGTGAGCAGCACCTGCTTGGGGGAAATGTGAATCCCGTCGGGGGTTTCCACCAGAATGGTGTTGGCTTCCCGCCCGGTGCGGATGTAGTCGTAAGGACCGGTATGTTTTACGTTCCCGGTGTAGTACAGCCGGACCGTATCACCACAGGGCACTGCACAGCCGGAGTAGGCACCGCTTTTGTCCTGCGGGGTGTCGGGGTGCAGGGGCGCGCCGGTAAAGGTCCAGTGCAGCAGGTCGGGGCTTTGGTAATGACCCCAGTGTTTGGGCCCGGAACCGTTGGCGTGGGTGGGGCAGTACTGGAAGAACACGTGATACAGATCGCCGAAATAGCACAGCCCGTTGGGATCGTTCAGCCAGCCGCGGGGCGGTTCCAGATGCAATGTTTGGCGCCAATCAGGCATGAGCTTCCTCCTTCTGGTCGCGGTAGATCACAACCGTTACCAGGAAAGCCACCACAAAGGCGACTGCAATGCTGATCAGGTACTGGGGCAGGTTGTGGGTGGTGATGAGGATGCCGAACACACCCGTGATGCCGTACGCCGTGGAGGAAACATGCAGCCAGCCGGCGACCAGGGAGCCGATGCAGCCGCCCACGATACCGGCCACAAAGGGCTTGAAGAAGCGCAGGTTCACGCCGAAGATGGCGGGTTCGGTAATGCCCAGGAACGCACTGAGAGAGGCAGGCAGCGCCATGTTCTTGAGCTTGGCATCCCGGGTGCGCAGGGCAAAGGCCAGTGCTGCGGCGCCCTGGGCCACGTTGGCGCAGCTGGCAATGGGCATCCAGGTATCAAAACCGGTGGAGCTGAGCATACCGGCCTCCAATGCGTTATACATATGGTGCACACCAGCTACCACGGTGGGGGCGTAGATGGCGCCGCACAGGGCGGAACCAAGGCCGAAGGGCAGCGAGATCAGGGTCTGCACGGCGGCCAGAACGTAGTTTTCCACGGTGCCGAAGACAGGGCCGATGACGGTCAGGGTCAGGTAGCCGGTGACCAGTACGCTGACCAGCGGAGTGACAAACAGATCGATCATCTCGGGGACGATCTTGTGCAGTCGCTTTTCCAGAGCACACATGAGCCAGACCGCGATGATGACGGGGATGACGTGGCCCTGGTATCCAACCAGTTTGACGTCATACAGGCCGAACCAGACCGAGGCTGTGGGGATGTTTTCTGCCGAAGCCACGTTCCAGGCGTTGACCAGATCGGTGTGAATCATGATCATGCCGATGACCGCGCCCAGGTAGATGTTGCCGCCGAATACCTTGGCGGCGCTGGTGCCGATGAGGATGGGCAAAAATACGAACGCTGCGTTGCTGAACAGGTGGATGATGGTGTAGGTGCCGTTTTCCGTCAGACCGGGGAAAACATTGGCGAAACCTTCCAGCAGACCCATGAGCAGGCCGCTGGCCACAATGGCGGGGATGATGGGCACAAACACATCGCCCAGCGTCTTGATGGCCCGCTTGTACCAGGGCGACTTGGCGGCGGCTGCCTGTTTGACTTCCTCCTTGCTGGCGGCGGCAATGCCCGCGGCGGCCACAAACTCGTCGTAGACTTTGTTCACCGCACCGGTGCCGATGATGATCTGCAGCTGACCGGATGCCTCAAAGGCACCCTTGACGCCATCGATGTTTTCTACCGTCTTTTTGTCGCAGCGGGCGTTGTCCGCAATGACCAGCCGCAACCGGGTAGCGCAGTGTGCCGCGCTGACGATGTTTTCCTTTCCGCCCACGGCATCCAGGATGGCAAGTGCAGTCTTTTTGTAATCCATAGTCCGATACTCCTTTCCGAATTGCATCGGTTCAGGTGGAACCGATTTCATATCCTGCAATGCTATTGTAGCACGATTGCGGCGGAGTCGTCCATTGGCAGAGAATCCGAACTTGCCTGTTTTATCTCGTTGGTTTCATATGGTTTCACATGGTGGGGGCGGCTTCTCCGCCCGTGGAGGCCCGTTCCATCACTTCATAACCCAGCTGCAGGCAGCGCACGCCGGCCCCCTGGCGGTGCATCAGACGCAGCAGCATCTGGGCGGCTTCCTGCCCGCTGGTTTTGTAGTGCAGGTGGGCGCTGGTCAGGGGCACGGCGGTGACCCGTCCCAGGGCGGAATCTCCGATGCCTGCCACCAGCACATCCTGCCCCACGGCAAGCCCGGCTTCCCGGCAGGCCTGCATGACGCCGATGGCAATGGCATCGGTGGCACAGAAAATCCCATCCGGGCGGCGCTTTTCCAGCAGCTGACGGGCAATGCGATACCCCGATTCCATAGTGAAATCGCTCAGCAGCATGTCCTCGGCCCGGGGCGGCAATCCGGCGGCTTTCAGGGCGGCCAGGTATCCCTCATGCCGGGCGTATCCTGCCGCCCGGTCCTGGGCGGTAACGCCGATATACAGGGGGCGGCTGCTGCCCCGGCGAATCAGCAATTCGGTCATGGCCCGGGCGGCACCCCGGTCATCGTGGTAAACGCAGTTGTACCCGTCGTACTGCTGGGCTACAATGACCACCGGCATATGCATACTTTTCAGTACGCTTTTGTGGGCTGCGGTAAAGATGCTGCCCAGAAAGATCACCCCATCCACCCCGCTGTTGCGGAAGGTGTCCAGGTATTCCACCTCTTTGTCCGGGTCGTTGGCGGTGTTGGCCAGCAGCAGCTGGTACCCTTCCCCGGCAAGACTCAGGGTGATGCCGTCCACCACCCGGGCGGTGCTCTCGCTGCTCAGCCGGGGCATCACCACGCCGATCTGCCGGGTGCGCTGTACCCGCAGCGTCCGGGCCTGTTCGCTGGGGGCGTAGCCGGTCCGGGCCACCACCTCGGCAATGGCAGCCTTCTTCTCTGCGCTCAGGTAGCCGTTGTTAAAATAGCGGCTTACCGCTGTTTTGGATACCCCCGCCAGCTTGGCAATCTCGGTAATATTCATGGGCTGTGCCTCCTTGTGGAATCGGTTTCATATATCCAGTATAGCAAACGGGACCCCTGGCTGCAAGAACGGCAGCGGCGGCGGAATTTCCCCCTTTACAGTGGTGGAGAAATCTGCCATAATGAAGAAAAATCCACGGGACAGGAGGGACTCCCTAATGAAAAAACTTTTTGTGATTGCCGACCGTTACCTGCAGGAATCCGACTGGCGGACCATTGCGCTGCTCAAATGCTGCCTGCTGGCCCTGGGCCTGGTGGTGGGGGCGCTGCTTCCTGCCCGGTACAAAAAGACCGCGGTGGCGGTGGGGCTGCCGGTATTTCTGGTTACCTATCTGCCGCTGATGGCAAAATTGATCCATGTGGCGGCAGAGCAGGAAGCAAAAGTCCGGGTGGACCAGCACTTTGTGGATGATTTTGATGACCTGGATGACGATGAGGTGGCTTTTATATGACCATTTACGAAAAAATGCACAGCACCGCCCTCTATCTGCCCAATGACGAAGCCCTGGTGGAGGAACAGACCCGCTGCCTGGACCGGCTGTATGACTTCAACCATACCCGCCCCACCGAGGGAGCCAAGCGGACGGCGATGCTGCGGGAGATGTTTGCCGAAATCGGGGAGGGGTGCTACATCGAACCGCCCCTGCATGCCAATTTCGGCGGCAAATTTGTTCACTTCGGCAAAAATGTATACGCCAATTTTAACCTGACGCTGGTGGACGACACCCACATTTATGTGGGAGACTGCACCATGTTCGGCCCCAACGTAACGGTGGCTACGGCGGGGCATCCCATTCTGCCGGAACTGCGGGCCCAGGGGTACCAGTACAATGCACCCATCCACATTGGCCGGAACTGCTGGATCGGTGCAGGGGCGGTGATCCTGCCGGGCGTCACCATCGGCGATAACGTGGTGGTGGGGGCCGGCAGTGTGGTCACCAAAGACCTGCCGGACAATGTGGTGGCGGTGGGCAACCCCTGCCGGGTGCTGCGGCCCATCAGCGACAATGACCGGGAATACTACTTCAAACAGCATCCCATCGACCCGGCCCTGCTGCGGTAAACCAAAACAAAAGACCTGCTTTCCCGGGAAAGCAGGTCTTTTTCTATGTCGGAATGTCGGAATCAGTGGGTTTCCACCATATCCATGGCAAACAGGGCGGCACCCAGCGCACCGCACAGCTGGGCTTTTTCGCTGACTACCAGCGTGGTACCCAGCTTTTCTTCCAGGGTTTTTACCAGCCCCCGGTTCTTGGAAACACCGCCGGTCATCATATAGCGCTCCTCGCCGCCCACACGCTTGGCCAACGCAGCGGTTTTGGAAGCGACCGCCTTGTTCAGGCCGTGAACGATATCGTCGGTGGGCTTGTTCTGGGCAATGAGGGAAACAACCTCGGACTCGGCAAACACCGTGCACATGCTGGAAATGGTGATGTCTTCCTTATAGTGCAGGCCTGCCTTGCTCATCTCGTCCAGGTCCATCTCCATGGTGCGGGCCATCATTTCCAGAAAACGTCCGGTACCGGCGGCGCATTTGTCGTTCATCACAAAGTTCACCACGGCGCCGTTTTCGTCCAGCCGGATGACCTTGCTGTCCTGCCCGCCGATGTCGATGACGGTGCGTACGCCGGGGTCCAGGTAATGGGCGCCCCGGGCATGGCAGGTGATCTCGGTGATGCTCTTGTCACCGTCCTGGATGGACGTGCGGCCGTAGCCGGTGGTCACAATGGCGTCAATGTCGCTGCGCTGCAGCCCGGCCTGTTCCAGGGCCTGCTCCAGGGCGCGTTCGGCGCCCACGGCGGCACCGGCACCGGTGGGCAGAATCACGCCGGTGACCATCTTTTGGTCCCGGTCCAGAATCACCACGTCGGTGCTGGTGGAACCGCTGTCAATGCCTGCAAAATAGCCTTTTCCCATCTTGATCTCCTTTCCTTCCCCCTGGCCGGGGGCCATGCTTTCGGCAAAGGCCTCCAGGCGGGTCAGCAGCTGACCGCTGCTCTGCAGCGTGTAGTCGGATTCGATCTTCAGCAGCGGCACCGTCACGCTCTGCTTTACCTGGGCGTACTCAAAACTGTAAAAATCGCAGAACTTGACCGTGTGATAAATGATGCCCTTCAGGTCGGGGGCGTTGAACAGCCGCTTGCGGCCGGTATTGTCCATCATCCGCATGCAGGGAATCTGCCCCAGCAGTTCGGCGGCATACCACTCCATCAGGGCGTCAAAGTCGGCATCCTCCGGCGGCAGTACTTCACCCACCGACCGGTTGTGTACGCAGGTTTCATTCTCCACAGGGAAAGGCATGGCGTTCTGCACCATCTCAAACAGTTCCTTGCCCATCCGGGCACCCAGCACACTGATGTGTGGCCCGTGGGTCTTTTCGGGGGCATGGAAGGCCGCCCGGAAAGCTTTGGCGTCAAAGGTGGTGCCTTTGTAAGCGGCATAGGCCTTGGCCAGCCCCTTCAGTTGGGCGGCGGTGCGCTGGCGGCTGCACTCGCCGCCGCTGTGCAGCATGTCCACGATGTACAAAAAATCCAGTTTGCCGCTTTCCGCCAGCACATCATAAACGCTGCGGATGGTATCGCAGCAGTTTACCAGCACCAGTTCGCGGACCTGGCCGCTCATCACCGCCTCCAGCAGCGATTTGCCGAACCCGCAGATGTTGGAATGCGCCATCTGGTCGGCCCGGTCAAAGCCCTCCTGCATACCGTTCAGGTTCTCGCACTCTGCACCCAGGGCGGTCAGCAGTTCAATGGGGGTGTATTTGCATACATAATAGGTCTTGTTCATGCCTCGGCTCCTTCCCCGGTGCGGCCCGGCTCGTTCAGCATCTCCAAAAAGGCACCCAGCCGGGTGGAGGTCTGCCCCTCGCCGCCATGGCTGCGGTCGCAGCCGTCGCCGTCCAGAATCAGCAGCGGCAGGCCCGCTTCCTCAAATTTCTTTTTGGCCAGCTGGGCGGCGCCCAGGGTATGCTTGCAGCCCCAGTGGTCAAACCACACCACGCCGTCGGCACCCACCTGTTTGGCGTGGCGGATGCCTGCCTCAATGCGGCGCACCGCGCTGCCGTTGAGGGCATGGTACACCATGCGGCGGGCCATGGCCTCGTAGGGCTGTTCGGGGTCAAAGTCCGGTTCGTATACTTCGCTCAGCTCACACCCTACGATCTGGGCACTTTCCCGGAAGAGCAGATCCTCCTTGACGGCATCGGACCAGAAGGGAATGGTGTGCATCCAGTAGATGCGCTTGCCTTTGGCGGCGGGGGCGTGTTCCAGGTCTTTCAGCAGCTGGTCCACATAGGCTTCCACCTGGGGCGTACCCAGCAGGATGTTGTTGGTCATACCGCAGTACAGCGGTGTGACCAGATCGGTAGGCACATACCGGTCTGCACGTTTTTGCTGGTAGGTGCGGTATTTTTCCAGCGTCCGTTTACTGCGGCGCAGCCGCTCTTTCAGTGACTCCTCGTCGATGGGGCGGCCGGTCTGCTGTTCCAGAAATGCGGCCAGCGCACACAGCTGGGCGGCCACATAGGCCACGTTGTCCTCGTTCTGCTGCATGGGCACGTCGATGGCAAAAGGCTGTACATGGTACAGCTGGCTCAGTGTGCGGAAGGTCAGCAGATTGGCGTCACAGGTCAGGTTGGTGTAGACGATGCATTTGGGTTTGGGCAGTACCCCTTTCTGGGCGGCCCCCAAAAAAGTCTTGTGGTAGCTGCACAATGTTTCGGAAATACCGGTGTTTTCGGCCTGCTGCAGAAAACCGCGCTCCGCCATGGAGCCGGACAGATAACAGGAGAAAGCCTCCACATTATAGGGGTTGAGCCCTGCTTCCTGCAGCATTTCGCAGGGGGTGAACACACTGACCATAGCCGAGTGGTCGGGGTCCTGCAAGGGCGCCAGCATGGCGTCCATCATAATGCGGGCCAGTTTCCGGTCCGCTGGCTGCAGGCGCTTGTCGGGGCTGAACCGGTTTTTCAGGTTCTGGGCTTCCCACCCGGTGCGCAGCAGCCTGCGCGCACGCTGGGGGTTCCGGTTGCTCCAGGACTCCACGGTGCGCCCGAAGGTTTCTACTACTTGCATATTGTTTCCCTTTCTCTACTCTCCGAGCCCGAATCCGTGCAAAAAAACAGCGGGTTCCCCGGCCGGAACCCGACCGGAAAACCCTTGCACTGTTTCTCAGGTTGCAGTGTTGTTTTGCAGGATGCGCTCATTCTATGATACACCTGCTGCAACGCAAAATCAATGTATCTTTTGCACAGTTCTTCGTTTTTTGTCTTGCGTAAAATTAGGCCGGATGCTGCTGGGCACCGCCGCCCGGCGTGGGCATGGGGCAGTGGGTCAGGTACCAGGCAAACAGGATGGAACTGACGGTCCAGGTCAGGGGATAGGCCCAGAAAATCACGCTGATCTGCGGAATAAAGTGCACCGTTACGGTAATGTAGGTGATGCGCAGGGCACACCATACAGCCAGCATGATGACCATAGGCACCACGGGGTGGCCCAGACCGCGCAGGATACCCGCACAGCAATGGCTGAAAGCCAGCAGGCAGTAGAACAGCGAAACGGTGCGCGCCTGCTGCACGCCGAAGGCGATCACATCCGGCTCGTGGTTGAAGGCGCCGATGAGCCAGGGGGCCAGCCCGAACATGGCAAAGCCCACACACTCCGCCAGCAGGGAGGAGGTGATAATGCCGAACCGCATACCGCGGCGCACCCGGTCCAGCTGGCCCGCGCCCACGTTCTGGCTTACGAAGGTGGCCAGCGCCATGGAGAAGCAGGTCACCGGCAGGAAGGCGAACCCTTCCACCTTGCTGTAAGCGCCGCAGCCGGCCATGGCCTGGGCACCGAAGGCGTTGATGTTGGCCTGCACGATCACATTGGCAACGGAAATCACCGAGTTCTGCACACCGGACGGCACACCCTGGGCGACTACGGCCCGCAGGGTGGCGGGGTGGAACCGCACTTCCCGCCAGCGTACGCCGTAGGCTTCCTTGGTGAGGGTCAGCCGGCGGAAGGCCAGCACGGCGCTGACCGTCTGGGACAGGATGGTGGCCAGGGCTGCGCCGCCCACGCCCATATGCAGCCCGGCAATGAACCACAGGTCCAGAATGACGTTGAGGATGGAAGCGGTGATCAGGTACCGCATGGGGCTGCGGCTGTCACCTACCGACTGCAGGATACTGGCCCCCACATTGTACATGACCACCGACAGGGAACCCATGAAATACACCCGGAAATAGACGATGGAGTTGGGCAGCACTTCCTCGGGGGTATCCATCCAGCGCAGGATCTGGGGCGTCAGCAGCACGCCGATGACGCTCAGGGCCACACCGGCGGCAAGACCCAGGGCTACGGTGGTATGTACGTCCCGGCGCAGGGCGGTTTCGTCCCTGGCACCGAAATGCCGGGCCACCAGCACACCGGCACCCAGGCTGACACCGTTTACAAACCCGGTGAGCAGGAAGATCAGGCTGCCCGAAGAACCTACGGCGGCCAGGGCCTCGCCCCCCAGGAAGTTGCCCACGATCAGGGAGTCCACCGCGTTGTACAGCTGCTGGAACAGATTGCTGAAAAAGATGGGAATGGCAAACACAAGCATGCCTTTGGCAACGCTGCCGTTGGTCAGGGAAAGATTCTTTTGGAACACTGTTCCGATACACCTCTGCCTTTTTCGTCTTTTTTCTTTCTATCCTACGCGCCCGCCGTCCGGGTGTCAAGCGGCAGGCAGGGGAGCGGGCGGCCCCAAACTGCGGCACAAAGCCTTGTGAACCGGCTGAAAAGCTTGTATAATAAAGAATAAAACGCAAAGCACAGGGGAGATGTGGTGCATGAATATTCAACTGCAGGAACTGACAAAACGGTTCCCGGCCCGGGGCCGCAAAGCCCAGGGGGAAGTAACAGCGGTACAGGACCTGACCTTTGAAGTGCCGGACGGTATGCTGGTGGGACTGCTGGGCCCCTCGGGCTGCGGCAAAAGTACAACGCTGAATATGATCTGCGGGCTGGAAACCCCTACCGCGGGCAAGATTCTGTTCGGCGGGGAGGATGTGACCAACCTGCCCCCTGAACTGCGGGGCGTAGGCATGGTATTCCAGAACTATGCCCTGTACCCCCACCTGACGGTGCTGCAGAACATCACCTTTCCGCTGGAAAACCTGAAAGGCGCCCAGAAACTGACCAAGGCCGAGATGCGCCGCCGTGCCCTGGAAGCAGCAGCCCTGGTGCAGATCGAGGAACTGCTGGACCGCAAGCCGAAGGAACTTTCCGGCGGGCAGCAGCAGCGTGTGGCCATTGCCCGGGCGCTGGTCAAGATGCCCAAGGTGCTGCTGCTGGACGAACCCCTTTCCAACCTGGACGCCCGGCTGCGCCTGCAGACCCGGGAAGAAATCTGCAAGATCCAGAAAAAGACCGGCATTACCACCCTCTTTGTCACCCACGACCAGGAAGAGGCTATGAGCATCTCGGACCGCATCGTGGTCATGAAGGATGGTCTGCTGATGCAGGAGGGCGCCCCCCAGCAGGTCTACGACAATCCGGCCAACCTGTTTGTGGCCAAATTCCTGGGCACGCCGCCCATCAATGTGTTTGAAGGGGAAGTCCGCGGCGGCCGGCTGCTGCTGGCCGGGCAGGACGTGCTCTCCGTGCCCGGCGCGCCGGACGGCAGCGTCTGGTGCGGCATCCGGCCGGAAGGCTTTACGCCCGACCCGGCAGGCCCGGTGGTCTGCGGCCTTTCCCGGGTGGAGGTACTGGGCCGGGATGTAAGCATCGTCTGCACCCATCCCGCCTGCACGGCGGACACCCTGCGGGCCATTGTCAACGCCCGCAGCGATGTGACTTCCGCCGACGGTACCGTGCGCTTTGCCCTGCACCCGGACAAGGTGTTCCTGTTTGACCGCAGCACCGAAACGCGCATCCGTTTCGGCACCCAGGGCTGACCGCCCCGAAGGGAGGAAAAATCGTCCGTGAATCGTAATTCCCATAAGGCGTGGCTCTACCTGCTGCCGTCCCTGGTGCTGCTGGGGGCGTTCCTGGTCTACCCGCTTATTGATGTGCTGATCTACTCGGTGGAGGAAGGGTTCAACTTTGCCTCCCAGACCTACCTGGGGGTGGGCCTGTACAACTACAGCTATGTGCTCCATGACCCCTACTTCCTGCAGGCGGTGGAAAACACCTTTGTGCTGGTCATCATCACGGTGCCCATCTCCACCGGGCTGGCGCTGCTCATCTCGGCGGGGCTCAGTTCCATCAAGCCCCTGCGCAAACTGTACCAGACCGTTTATTTTCTGCCTTACGTCACCAATACCCTGGCCGTGGGTCTGGTGTTCATGGTGCTTTTCCAAAAGACCGAATACACCGACGGTCTGGTGAACCTGATGCTGGCCTGGTTCGGTGCCGGGCCCATCGACTTCATCAACGGTCCCCACTGGGCCAAGATGTTCGTGCTCTGCTTTTACACCATCTGGGTGGTCATGCCCTTTAAGATTCTGGTGCTCACCGGGGCGCTGGCCTCGGTCAACCCCGACTACTACAAGGCCGCCCGGGTGGACGGTACTTCCCGGCGGCGCATCTTCTTCCGCATTACGCTGCCTCTCATCTCCCCCATGATCGTCTACCTGGTCATTACCGGTTTTATCGGAGCATTCAAGGCCTACAGCGACGCGGTAGCCCTTTTCGGCACCGACCTGAACGCCGCTGGCATGAACACCATCGTGGGCTATGTGTATGATATGCTCTACGGCGACAGCGGCGGCTACCCGTCTTATGCGTCGGCGGCAGCCATCATCCTGTTTGTCATTGTGCTGACCATCACCTGCATCAACCTGCTGGTCACCCGTCGGCAGCTGCAGCGGTAAGGGAGGAAATCATTATGCAAACGGAATTTGAATCCCAACGCCGCGCCGCCAGCCGCAAAGCCGGGCTGCGCAAGGCGCTGACCTACCTGGGCCTGAGTGTGTGGGCCGTGGTGGTGCTGTTCCCCTTCTACTGGATGGTGCTTACCTCGCTGAAAAGCTACGGCGCCTACAACTCGGAACATACGCCCCAGTTCTTTACCCTTTCTCCCACGCTGGAAAACTACCGGGAAGCCTTTACCGCCGTGCCGTTGGGCGGGTATCTGCTCAACACCCTGATTTTCTCCCTCATCACCACCGCCGCCATGGTGGTGGTCAGTACGCTGGCGGCCTACGCCTTTGCCCGGCTGGAATTCCGGGGCAAAAACCTGCTTTTCGGCGCCTTTTTGTCCCTGATGATGATCCCCAGCGAACTGGTGGTCATCACCAACTATGTGACCATCACCAATCTGGACCTGCGCAACACCTTCACCGGCCTGATCCTGCCCTCCATCACTTCGATCTTTTATATCTATCTGCTGAAGGAGAGCTTTGAACAGGTACCCGATGAACTGTACCGGGCGGCCAAGGTGGACGGTACCTCGGACCTGAAATACCTGTGGAAGGTCATGATTCCCATCTGCCGCCCCACCATCGTCACGGTGACCATCCTCAAGCTGATCGAGTGTTGGAACTCCTACGTCTGGCCCCGCCTGGTCACCGACGACCAGGCCTACTTCCTGGTGTCCAACGGCATCCAGCAGATCCGGGAGGAAGGCTTCGGCCGTGAAAACATCCCCGCCATGATGGCCGCCGTAGTGGTCATCTCGGTGCCGCTGGTGGCGCTTTTCCTGGCGTTCCGCAGCAAAATTATGGAGGGCGCGTCCCGGGGAGGCATCAAAGGATGAAAAAGTTTGCATCTTTGTGCGCTGCTACCCTGCTTATGGGGACGCTGGCGCTTTCCGGCTGCCATGGCCGCCGGGAACAGGCGGCTTTTGCCGTGCCGGAATCCTTCGATACCTCCCGCCAGTATGAGGTGGTGTTCTGGGCCAAGAATGATACCAACAAGACCCAGACCGATATCTATAAACAGGCCATCGAGGATTTCCAGCAATTGTACCCCAACATCACGGTGACCATGCGGCTGTACACCAACTACGGTGACATCTACAATGATGTGATCACCAACATCTCCACAGGGACCACCCCCAACGTCTGCATTACCTACCCGGACCATATTGCCACCTACCTGACGGGCGACAACGTGGTGGTGCCGCTGGATGAACTGTTTGCGGACGAACGGTACGGCCTGGGCGGCAGTGAACTGCTGTACGAAGGCCCCGCCCAGGAAGAAATCGTGCCCCAGTTCCTGGACGAATGCCGGCTGGGCGGCACCTACTACGCCATTCCCTATATGCGCTCCACCGAGGCCTGCTACATCAACAAGGACTTTGTGGAAGCCCTGGGGTATGAAGTGCCCGATGTGCTCACCTGGGACTTTATCTGGGAAGTATCCGAGGCGGCGGCTGCCACCAAGGGCGCCGACGGCATCTACAGCCTCAACGGCCAGAAGGTGCTGATTCCCTTCCTTTATAAGTCCACCGACAATATGATGATCCAGATGCTGCGCCAGCAGGGGGCAGGGTATTCCACCCAGACCGGGGATATCCAGCTGTTCAACGATACTACCACCGGGCTGCTGCTGGACATTGCGGATCATACGGCCAAAGGGGCGTTCTCGACTTTCAAGATCTCCGGTTACCCGGCCAACTTCCTCAACGCCGGGCAGTGCGTGTTTGCGGTGGACTCCACCGCCGGTTCCACCTGGATGGGCTGCGATGCCCCCCTGATGGATATTGCCGCCGACGAAGTGGTGGACTTTGACACCGAAGTGCGGATGGTCCCCCAGTTTGACCCCGAAAATCCCCAGATGATCTCCCAGGGACCTTCCATCTGTATCTTTAATAAGGAGGACCCCCAGGAGGTGCTGGCTTCCTGGCTGTTTGCCCAGTACCTGCTCACCGACGAGGTGCAGATCGCCTATTCCCAGACCGAAGGCTATGTGCCGGTGACCACCCGGGCCCAGAACGATGCGGGCTACCAGGATTACCTGAGCCGGGCAGGGGAGGACAACGACACCCATTACGCCGTCAAGCTGCAGGCAGTGCAGCTGCTGCTGGACCACCTGGACGATACCTTTGTAACGGCGGTGTTCAACGGTTCCGCCTCCCTGCGGGATGCGGCGGGCCAGCTGATCGAGGACGTGACCAAATCGGTGCGGCGCAACCAGACGGTGGACGAAGAAACGATTCAGACCCTTTACAGCGATACCCAGTCCTTGTACCATCTGGACGCGGTTTCCCCCTCCGGGGGCAAGGCGGACCTGGGCCCGCTGCCCGGTACCGCGGTGGCGCTTCTGGCGGGACTGGGCATTGCCTGGGTGCTGATTTTTGCTTACCTGGCCCGGCAGGGGCTGAAAAAGCGCCGCCGCCGCATGCAGAGCACTGCCAACACCCCGGAAAACCGTGAAAAAGGTTGATTTTCCGCGTGGCTGCGGTATAATAGACTGGAAGATCACGACCGACCGTGATCTGCAAGGAGGATAAGAATATGAAAAAGATTTTGTCTGTGCTGCTGGCACTGAGCATGGCCTGCTCTCTGGCCGCCTGCGCGGGCGGCAGCTCTTCCAGCGAGGCTTCTTCCGAAGCGACCTCTGAGGCCGTTTCCAGCGAAGCCGCCGCTACCGAGGAAGAAGCTGTTCCTGCCGAGCAGGACGCACCCCAGCTGGATGCCGTTGATTCCGGCGAGGTGATGAACTACGACCAGTACATGGCTGCAGACCTGGACACCGAGGTGACCATCCAGGCTTACGTGCAGGCCAAGCAGTCCTGGTGGGAGGATAAGGCTACCGTTTACCTGCAGGATCAGGACGGCGGCTACTTCGCCTACGATATGGCCTGCTCTGAGGAAGACTACGAAAAGCTGACCGAAGGCACCTGCATCCGCGTGACCGGCTACAAGACCGAGTGGAGCGGTGAGGTCGAGATCATGGACGGCACCTTTGAGTTCGTGGACGGCGCTGACACCTTCGTGTCCATGCCGCTGGATGTGACCGAGCTGCTGGGTACCGATGAACTCATCTACAGCCAGAACCAGCGCGTGGCCTTCAAGGGCCTGACCGTGGCTCCTTCCACTGTGGAAGGTTCCGACGAGGAGTACGCCTTCCTGTACAACTGGGACGGCTCCGGTGAGGACGGCGACGACCTGTACTTCAATGTTTCCTACAACGGCGAAACCTACACCTTCACCGTGGAAAGCTACCTCTGCGACAACACCACCGAGGTCTACAATGCCGTGAAGAATCTGCAGATCGGCCAGACCATCGACGCCGAGGGCTTCCTCTACTGGTACGAGGGCGTCAACCCCCACATCACTTCGGTCACCGTTACCGGCTGATCGGCGCGTCATTACAACCCTTCGGGCGGCACAGCTTCGGCTGTGCCGCTTTTTGCGTTTGCCGGTCCCCTGTGCTATACTGGAATTGACCAAACCGACAGGAGGGTACCGCCATGCGCATCATTACCTTGATCGAAAACACCCCCGGCGCACCAGGCTGTGTTCATGAACACGGCCTGAGCCTGTATGTGGAAACCGCCCGCCACACCCTGCTTATGGACACCGGCGCCACCGGCGCTTTTGCGGACAATGCCGCCGCCCTGGGGCTGGATTTGTCCCGGGTGGATACGGTGGTGCTCAGTCACGGCCACTATGACCATGCGGGCGGCCTTTGGCGGCTGGTGGAACTGGCACCCCATGCCCAGATTTATATGCAGCGGGGCGCCGGGCGGGATTTCTACCACGGGGACCGGTATATTGGCATCGACAAGGCCATTCTGGACCTGCCCAACCTGCATCTGCTGGACGGGGACTGCCGCCTGGACGAGGAACTGTTCCTGTTTGCGGGCATCACGGGGCGGCGGTTCTGGCCCCGCAGCAACCTGGAACTGCGCACCACCGCCCCGGACGGCACCCCGGTGCAGGATGATTTCTCCCATGAACAATGCCTGGTCATTGCCCAGGAGGGCAAACACATTCTGCTCTCCGGCTGTGCCCATAACGGCATCCTCAACATTCTGGACCGTTACCGGCAGTTGTTCGGCGCCGACCCGGATGTGGCTGTCAGCGGCTTCCACATGAAGCAGGCGGACCCCTATACGCCGGAAGAGTGGGCGGTTATTGATGATACCGCCCGGGAACTGGCCCGATACCACACCCGGTTCTATACCGGCCACTGCACCGGCAAGCCCGCCCAGGAACGGCTGCTGGCTAGGATGGGGGACCAGCTGCATCCGCTGCACAGCGGTCTGCCGCTGGACCTGTAAGGGGGCGTTCCATGGACCGCCGCGAAGCCGTTGCCCTCTGCCTGGAACTGCCCGATGCCTGGGAGGATTATCCTTTCCATGAGCCCAACTGGACGGTCATGCGCCACAAGAGCAACCAGAAATCCTTTGCCATGATTTTTGAACACCAGGGCAGGCTCTGGATCAATGTGAAGGCGGAACCTGCCTGGGGGGATTTCTGGAAAAGTACCTACCCGGCGGTGGTGCCTGCCTACCACATGAACAAACGCCACTGGATCGGCGTGATCCTGGACGGCAGCATGACCCGGGACCAGGTGTTCCAGCTTATTGCCGAAAGTTACGCCCTTACCGCGCCCAAACGCCCCAAGCAACCATGACTTTGCCCCGGCAGCGGATGCCGGGTTTTTTTTTGTTGTAAAAAATGCCTGAAAATTGCACGAATGAGCAAATATTTTGTTGCTTTTTTCTACAGCTGTGCTACAATGAAAACATAAAATAACAGATGTTACAAAAAGGAGGGGCTATGCCGAGAACCAAACAGATCGAAAAGCAGGATATTCTGGGCGCTGCGGCGGAGGTCGTCCGGCAAAAAGGGGAGCAGGCGCTGACGGTGCGCAACATTGCCGCGCAGCTGGGCTGTTCCACCCAGCCCCTTTACTACGAGTTTGCCAACATTGACCAGCTGCGTGCGGAACTGCTGCCCTATGTGCGGGAACACTATCTGCAGTTCCGGTGCAGCAACTATAAAGCCTTCGGGCGTCATTTTCTCAACTTTGCCCGGCAGGAAAAAGAACTGTTCCGGTTTGTTTACCTGCGCCGCCGCAATCCCGGCGAAACGCTGCTGGACGATGTGAACTGTGAGGAAACGGTCCGCCTTTTGGCCAAAAACCTGGAAATGCCCGCCCAGACCGCCCGTGCCATGCACCGGCAGATGCAGTTCCGCTGTTACGGACTGGGTGTTATGCTGGCTACCTGTTACTGCGAGATGACCCAGGAGGAGATCGAACGGGAACTGACTGAGTTTTACTGCATGATCCTGCGCCATTACAAAGGCATTACCGATGACGCCCAGCTGCAATACTGGCTGGAGCGTTCCCGCAATCTGATCCAGTGATCCATCAAGGAGGTTTGTATGCAACAACAAGACGCAAAACGCTATGACGTGGTGGTCATCGGCGCCGGCAACGGCGGTCTGACGGCTGCGATCCGGGTACTGCAGGGGGGCTATTCCTGCCTGCTGCTGGAAAAACACAATCTGCCCGGCGGCTTTGCCACCAGCTTCAAGCGGGGCCGCTTTGAATTCGAGGCCAGCCTGCACGAGTTGAATGACTTCGGTGCGCCCGATGCCCCCGGCGATATCCGCACCCTGTTCCGTGACCTGGGCGTGGAGGATAAGATCGACTGGGTGCGCATCCCCGAAGCCTACCATATGATTACCACCGATAAAAAATACGACTGCACCATGCCTTTTGGTGTGCAGGCTTTCATTGATAAAATGGAGGAGTATGTCCCCGGTTCCCGCCCCTCCATGACCGCCTTCTTTGAACTGTGCGAGGAAGTGCGTGCCGCCCAGGCCTACTCCAACTCGGTCAACGGCAACACCGATTCCGGGTATATGAAAACCAACTTCCCCAACTTCGTCAAGGCGGGCAGCTATTCGGTCAACCAGGTGCTGGAAGCCCTCAAGATGCCTCCCGCTGCCCGGGATATCCTCAATGCCTACTGGTGCTACCTGGGCGTGGACTGCGACCGCATGAGCTTTTTGCATTACGGTTCCATGGTCATCCGCTATATCACCCGGGATGCCTGGATGCCCAAAATGCGCTCCCATGAGATCAGCCTGGCCATGGATACCCGCATCCGGGAACTGGGCGGCGATATCTGGTATCACTCCGAGGCGGAGCGCATCCTGACCGATGATACCAATGCCATCTGCGGCGTGCGCCTGGCTGACGGCACCGTGATCGAAACCCGTCACGTCATCGCCAACTGCTCGCCCCACCTGGTGTTCGGCAAAATGCTGGAGGAAAAATCCGTCACCGAAGCCCAGGTCCGGGCCACCAACGCCCGCACCTTTGCGGGCCGCGGCTTTACCCTCTTCCTGGGACTGAACAAATCCGCCCAGGAACTGGGCATCAAGAGCCACAACTATTTCATCTACGACACCGCCGACTCGGTCAAGCAGTATGACCTGATGCGCAAGGTGGCCACCAACCATGTGCAGGCCACCGTCTGCCTGAACAACGCCTACCCCGAATGTTCGCCGGAAGGCACCTGCATGATGTACTTTACCACCATGTTCATGTCCGACGACTGGGGCAACGTTACCGAGACCGATTACTTCAAAGCCAAAGACCGCATTGCCGAGGATATGATCACGGTCTTTGAGCGGGAGACCGGCTGCAAGATCCGCGACGCCATCGAAGAGATCGCCGTGGCTTCGCCCACCACCTATGCCCGGTACTGCGGCCATCCCGAGGGCGTGATCTACGGCTACGAAGCCGCCGACTGGGATGCCCTGATGCCCCGCTTGATGATGATGAAAGAGGATGCCGCCCTGCACCCCGGCCTGCGCTTTGCGGGCGGATACGCCATGCGTTCCAGCGGCTATTCCAGTGCCTATGTGTCGGGGGATATTTCCGGCCGGCAGACCGTGGGCGATCTCAAGAAGGAGGCGCAGTGATATGAAATTTCAAAAACAGATCTTCGGATTTATGGATATGCTCCGCTTCAAGCAGCTGGTGCCCAACCGCCGCAAGGCGCTGGCCTCCGGCGCCGACACCCCGCTGCCCAAACGGTACCGGGTCAATGAGCTGGCCAAGGCCCTGCACCCCGGCCGCATGCAGGTGGAAGTCACCGCTCTGCGTCCTTTGACCGACCGCATGACCGAACTGACCTTCCGCCGTGTGGACGGGGATGCTTTCCCCTTCTTCCGGGCCGGGCAGTACGTGTCCCTGCAGGGCACGGTGGAAGGCAGTGTGGTCAGCCGTCCTTACTCTATCTCTTCCAGCCCCCGGGAAGCCCTGGAAAACAAGCTGACCCTGGGTGTGGAAAACGCCGGTTTCTTCTCGGAGTATCTCAACCGGCAGGTCAAGGTGGGGGACCGCTTCCTGATGACCGAACCCGCCGGTGAATTCCACTACGAAACACTGCGGGACCAAAAGCAGATCGTCTGTGTGGCGGGCGGCAGCGGCATCACGCCCTTCCTGTCCATGGCCAAAAGCCGCAAAGAAGGGGACGAATCCTATGAGATGATCCTTTTCTACGGCGCCCGGGACGAAGCTCACCTGGCCTACAAGGCTGAACTGGATGCCCTGGCTGCCGAGGGGGCGGTCAAGGTGGTCTATGTGCTCAGCGATGAGACACGCGAAGGCTACGAACATGGATTTGTCTCGGCCGAACTGATGGCAAAGTACGCTGACTTGCAGAAGGTGACTTTCTTCCTCTGCGGCCCGGCGGCGATGTATGCCTTTATTGCCAAGGAACTGGCACCGCTGCATCTGCCCGTCAAGGCGGTGCGCAAGGATGCAACCTGCTGCGGCAACCGCACGGTGGAAAACCCCCGCACTTTTACGCTGACCGTCCATATCCGGGATAAAGTGTATACCGTACCCGCCCGGGAGGACGAAACCCTGCTGGCCGCTATGGAACGTGCCGGCATCCAGGCACCCAACAAGTGCCGGGCAGGCGGCTGCGGCTACTGCCACAGCAAGTGGCTGGGCGGCGAGTTCGTGGTGGCCGAAGGCCGGGATGGCCGCCGGGCAGCGGACCGGAAATTCGGTTTTGTGCATCCCTGCGTGACCTACCCCCAGGCAGATATGGAGATCGACGTACCCCCGGCAGAATAATACTTTCCCTCCTCCCGCCCGTCGGGCCTTTGTGCCCGGCGGGTTGTTTTGTGTAAAATGAGAATTGACACCACGGCTTCACCTTTTCTATAATACCGTAGGAAATTGGAGGAAAAGGGGAATCAAAAAATGAAAAGCGGACTGGGGCAGCGGTGCGCTGCCTTTTTCAAAAGTGAAACGGTACTGTGTATTGCGGCGGTGCTGGCGGTGGTATCCATGGTGTTCAACCCGCCGGGCCCTGCCTACGCGGGGTATATCGACTGGGAAACACTGGCCATGCTGTTCAGCCTGATGGCAGTGATGAAAGGGTTCCAGAAAGCCGGGCTGTTCATCTGGCTGGGCAACTGCCTGCTGCGCCGCACCGACACCACCCGCAAAATGCTGTTTGTGCTGGTGTTTCTGCCTTTTGTGTGCAGTATGGTCATTACCAACGATGTTTCGCTGATTACCTTTGTGCCTTTCGCGCTGGTGGTGCTGCACATGGCCGGGCAGGACTGGCTGGTGGTGCCGCTGGTGGTGCTGCAAACGGTGGCGGCCAACCTGGGCAGTATGCTTACCCCCATGGGCAACCCCCAGAACCTGTATCTGTATACCCGTTCCGGTATGAGCTTTTTGGAACTGGTGGGGCTGATGCTGCCCTATGCGGCGCTTTCTGCCATCTGCCTGGCATTGCTGATTCTGCGGTGTGACTCGGTGCCCGTACAGGCAGCCCCGGTGCAAAGCAAACTGGCACCGCCCCAAACACTGGCGGTGTACGGTGCAGGCTTTGTTCTTTGCCTGCTGGCAATCTTTGATCTGGTGCCCCCGCTGGCGGTGGCGGCTGTGGTAGCCGTGGTGCTGCTGTTCTATGACCGGGGCGTGCTGGCCAAGGTGGATTATTCCCTGCTGGGAACCTTTATTGCCTTCTTTGTCTTTATCGGCAATCTGGGCAGCGTGGCCTGGTTCAAGGACTTTATTGCCACGGTGCTGGAAGGGCATGTGGTGCTTGTTTCGGTGCTGGCCAGCCAGGTCATCAGCAATGTGCCCGCGGCACTGCTGCTTTCCGGCTTTACCAACGACTGGCAAGGCCTGCTCATCGGCTGCAATCTGGGCGGTCTGGGCACCCTCATTGCCTCCATGGCCAGCCTGATCTCCTACAAAATGGTGGCACAGAACAGCCCCGAACGCCGCAACACCTACCTTGTCTGGTTCACGGTGTGCAACGTGGGTATGCTGGCATTGCTGCTGCTTCTGAACTGGATTCTGTAAAACGAAAATTCCCGGACCTGCTGGCCCGGGAATTTTTTTGCAAAAGGGTGTAACATCGGCGCGCCCTTTGTCACTGATAGAATGTAAGGCGCCTGAAATCCCACCGAAAGGAGGCGGACCCGCCCGTGAAGCTGCCGGAACTGGAAACGCTGTACACGCTGTACCGCGCCGACCTTTACCGCTACTTGTGCCACCTGACCCGCGATACGGCCGAAGCCGAGGACCTGCTCAGCGAAACCTTCCTGCGTGCGCTGCGGCGGCTGCCGACTTTCCGGGGAGATTGCGCGGTAAAAACCTGGATCTTCGGCATTGCCCGCAACATCTGGCTGGAAAGCCTGCGCAAACGGCGGGACACCGTCAGTCTGGATGACCCCGAAGCCATGCTGGAGCGATGTCTGGGGCAGGATACCCTGGCCGAAGTCACCGACGCCCGGCGCGCCCTGGAACGGGTACGGCAGGCCCTTGGGGAAATGAATCCCCGGGCCCGGCAGGTGGTAGAACTGCGGGCGCAGGGGTGTTCCTACACCGAAATCGCCCAGCAACTGCAAATTACCGAATCTTCGGCGCGGGTAGTGGAACACCGCACGCGCGCCGCATTGCAACAAATTCTGCAAAAGGAGGGTACTGATATGTCCGAACCGAAAAAAATCCATGAGCCCCCCGTGGCGCTGCCCTGTGAAATCTGCCGGGACCTGCTGCCCCTGGTACAGGACGGTGTCGCCAGCCCCGGGAGTGAAGCGGCTGTCCGTGCCCACCTGCAGACCTGTGAAGCCTGCCGGGCCCTCTGGCCCGAAGCAGGGGAGGAAAGCACCCTCGCGCCGCTGCCCGATGACGAGAAAGTGGTACGCAAGCTGCGGGACCGGATTAACGGCTGGCTTGTACTGTTTATTGCTTTCGGACTCATCTGGGGAATGGCCAGCAGCCGCAGCAACGTGGCCAGCGGACTGCTTTTTGTGCTGATTTTTCCCTTCGTCAGCGGGTTTACCTACTGGATGGGCGGTCGGGTCTGGCGGGTGATACCGCCGCTGGCTGCGGTGCTCTGGACGGTGTTCAATCTGGTGGATACCCGCCGATACTTTGTGCCGGAAACCAGCGGCACCGTCGCCTGGATCGTTTCTGCCCTGGTGGGGGCTGCCGTCGTGGCGGTGCTCTGCCTGATCGGCACGCTGGCTGCCGCTTTGCTCAAATATGCCTTTGGAGGAATGAAAAAATGAAAACCAAGACCAAAAAACGCCTGGCCGGTGCGGCGGGCATCCTGATCATTTTGGGGTTGCTATTGGCAGTGGATGGCTTCACCGGGGACCCGCTTAGCCGTGCCTGGGCCCAGTGGCGTGCGCTGCACCGGGCCGGGACTCTCTATCCGGAACAGGAATTTTATGTGGCATCCAGCTACAGCGGGCAGTTTTTTAACTATGGGGTCACGGTGCAGTCTGCGACCATATTGCGTGTCCAAATTGATACAATCAACATCTTGTGGCTATCGTTTTTGCATTTGCAAAAACACCACAAGATATGTACTTTTTCGTTCTTTGCCGCGCACCCGCATGGTATTGGGTATCGTTTTTTGACTTGCAATTCCAGACTGAACGGCTGCCTTCTTTCCTATTAGAGAAAGGCTACCGTTTTTCGATTTGCTATCGTTTTCATTTTACATCAGATCTGCCTAAGAATCCATCCCAGAGAAAGGCCCGGAACCCAACGCTCAAAACCTGGTTCCGGGCTTATTTTTACATCTCCGTTGTGATTTCTGTCCCGTTCCTGAAAGTAAAGACCACCCTGCCATCTGAATAAACCGTAGCGTAATCGACTAACTGGTAGAACAGCCGGTCATCAAAGGCAAGCGGCAGTTCGTGGATTTCCCCAAGCTCGAACAGAAATCCGCTGAAAATATCGTATTTGAATTCCCTTTCTTTCCGTTCTTGCTCCAAGCTGTCCATCCTGCTTTCCAATGCGGCATACCGGCTGACGTATCCGTCATACCGTTTCCGGTAATCATTCTGGTCCATTTTCCTTGTGGCGTTTTCGTCTATCAGCTTCTGAATCAGCCCCGTGGTCACTTCCATTTCACTTCTGACCTCATCCATCTCCCGGTCGATTGCCTTGCAGTCACCTAAAACGTGCATGACCGCCCGGCAGTCATCAATCAGGCTGTCCCTGTTCTCCATCAGGCTGCTCACGGATTATCTTTTTATATTTCATCTCACATTGCTCCTTATAGAAAAGGCGGCAGGGCAGGTTATGCGCCTACCTTGCCGCCTCTTTCCTTATTTCATGTGCTTTCCGCGATACCGCTTCTTTTTCCCAATGATCAGTGTTGCAGTCAGGCCTGTGCCGGATATTGCCAGAAGAGCTACCCACAAGGCCAGATTAGTTGTGTCTCCGGTCTGCGGGGTATCATCCTTCGGCGTGTCCGGGGTTTCAGGCTGCCCAGGGTTCTGTGGCTGCTCCGGATTGTCCGGGTCATCCGGGGTAGTAGGAGTGTCCGGGGTATCCGGGTCGTCAGGGTCTTCCGGTTTGTCGGGATCATCCGGCGTATCCGGGATGTCCGGTGTATGGCTGTTGCTAATAACAAAGCCGGTTTCCGCACTTCCGCTGATTGCCGTATCGTAACCATCCACCTCGACCTCAGCGATGGTGTACACGATCTTCACGCCATCGGCGTACTCGTCCAGATCGTCGAAGCTGCCCGTCCAGTTGTTCTTCTGATCCAGAATCAGCTCCTTGCCGGTATCCTTGCCATCCGCATACAGCTTCACGGTGATGGAGTCCGGCCGGATGCCGTCTGCATCGTCCTTATCCTGCCAATTCTTCGTGACAGGGATATTGATCTGCCCTGGAGTATAGTGGTTGGTCACGTCCATGCCGTCCACTTCGGATTGATAGCCGAGAACCACATCCTCTGTAATGGTGTAGCGGATCTCACTGCCGTTTTCGTACTTCGGAAGGTTCGTAAAGTTCCATTTCCAGCCGTCTTCTTCCGTCACGGTCACCACCTTTACCTGTTCGCCGTTGGCATAAAGACGGATGGTAATGGAATCCGGGCGTTTTCCGTCCTGATCGTCTGCATCGTCCCACGTCTTGGAACCGGAGAGGTCAATTTCCACCGGTGTATGGCTGTTGGTAATCACAAAGCCCGTAGAGACATCGCCGGTAATCACGCTGTCATATCCTTTCACCGACACTTCCTCGATGCTATAGACAATCTTCTCACCGCCAGCGTACTCGTCCAGGCCGGAGAAGATACCCATCCAGCGGTTTTCCTTGCTCAGGGTCAGGGTTTTCCCGGTGTCTTTTCCATCTGCCAGCAGCTTTACAGTGATTTCCGCAGGCCGCAGGCCGTCCTGATCGCCCGCGTCATTCCATGCCTTTGTCACGGTGACGCTGGTCTTGCCCGGCGTATAGCTGTTGGTGACGTTGAAACCGTCCACATTGGTGGTGTAGCCCGGTACGGTATCCTCAGTGATGGTATAGGTGATCTTCGAGCCGTTTTCATACTCAGGAAGGTTCTTAAAGCTCCATTTCCAGTCATTTTCGGCGGTTACGGTCACGTTATCCACCTGCTCGCCATTGGCATAGAGCCGGATGGTGATGGAATCGGGGCGCTTTCCGTCCTGATCGCCCTTGTCATCCCACGTCTTGGAGCCGGAAACTTCCGTAGTGGCCGGGGTGTGGCTGTTGGTAATGACAAAACCCTTGGAAGCGTCCCCGTTAATTACCGTGTCATAGCCGCTTACCTCCACCTCCTCGATGGTATAGACAATTTCTTCCCCGCCATCGCGGTATTTGTCCAGATTGTTAAAGGTTCCTGTCCAGTTATTGCCGCTGCTGAGGGTAAGGGTTTTCTTAGTGTCCGCACCATCCGCCAGCAGTTTCACGGTAATGCTTTTCGGTCGGATTCCATCCTGATTGTTCTTGTCCTCCCATGCCTTTGTTACCGTGACTCTGGTCTGCTCCGGCGAGTAGGTATTGGTCACATCGTAGCCATTGACCGCCGAGGTGTAACCATCCACAGAATCTTCGGTAATGGTATAGGCAATCAGCTTCCCTTCCGCGTATTTCGGCAGATCGGTAAAGCTCCATTTCCAATTATTATCAGCGGTGACGGTCTGCACCTTATCCGTTAATTCCGTTCCGTTGGCATAAAGCCGGATGGTGATAGACGCAGGCCGTTTGCCATCCTGATTGTTATTGTCGTCCCACGTTTTGGAGCCGGAAATGTTGATTGTCTCCGGCGTATGGGTGTTGGTGATGGTGAAGCCCCCGGAATCCGAGTCCGTGATATTGGCCGTATAGCCGCTTACCGGCGCTTCTTCTACGGTATAATTTATCTTTTCACCATCCTTAAATTCATCCAGATTTTCAAAGGTACCTTTCCAGCCATTCGCTTTGCTCAAAGTCAGCGATTTGCCTGTTGATTGATTATTCGCATACAGTGTCACAGTTACAGAGTTGGGGCGCAGGCCGTCCTGGTTGTTATTATCGTCCCAGACCTTTTCCACAGGGATGTTGATCTGCGAAGCGTAGAGGCCCAGGTCATGGTAGCGGGATTCGTAGGTCTGTACGGTGATCTCTTTTGCCGCAGGCATTTCGATCCCTTCAATGCGGGCGGAAACCAGCTTCCCATCCTGCTCATGCGCGATAGCGTCAGAGTCGATGGTGTCGTTTGTTCCTGCATTTGCCTGCGTCGCTATGTAATCGCCAAGCTTGATATTCTGCCCGTCCTCAAACTTGACGGCAAAATCGCCCTGGGGCAGATGGTAGAACCCGTAAGCACCGGTACCTCTGGTGTTATCGCTGATTTCTCCCGTCAGCACGTCAATCTGCTTGCCGGTTTCCACGGAAACGGCCTTCCCATTGAGCAGGTACGGAGCATAGGTTCCATCCTTGCCTTTCTGCATCAGGGTGACTTTTACGCCGTTCATCAGGGTTTCGCCGGAATCCCGCAGGCCGTCCTTGTCGGCGTCCAGCCATACCACGCCTTCCAGCAGGCGGTTGACAATGTAGGTTCGGGCGTTGCTTTCCATATCGCCGCTGCCGAAGCTGTTTACCAAAAACTCGCCCGGCTTGCCGTCCGGCACTTCGAAGGTAATGTGCATTTTCAGAGTGCTGTTCGATGTCAATCTGCCCACAGCGGCCACCGCCACGATTACATAGGTCTTGTCGGGAAGCTCCACCGCTCCGGTATCCGGGTCTATCTTCATCTCCGTCCAGCCATTTGCCTCTGTGAAATCGGTGGCTTCGTAATCCCCGGCCGTTGTATTCCGCTTACTGGTGTCGGTGGTATAGTACAACTTAAAGTTCTCGACGAGGCTCTGAACGGTCAGTTCCGACACGATCACCTGTCCGGTGATCTGCGTACCCCTGCCGTCCTCGTTGTGGGGGAGAAAGTCAATATCCACCACATCCATGGAGTTGTTGGAATTGCTGCCGTGGTGGATGGTAAAGCCCATTTCTTCCCCGACATCCACGATTTTCTGGTCGGAAGTTTTGGAGAAGCTCACGCCACGGTTCTTGCTGATGATGATACTCTTCTCGGCATAGTTGCCGTTGGTGGCGACAAAATCCCGGATCTGTTCATCATCGCTCCAGATCTTGGCCGAATTTTCAAGCTGCTGCTGGTTCACAACATCGGTGTCCTCATTGCCGGGCGTACCAATGGTGCAGGAATAGTAAATCGGTTCAAGCTGGGTCACTTCATCCGCCGTGATCGTGACATTCTCCAGCGTAAAGAGGAGCGTGGTGGTGCCATCGTCATTGTTCTTGATCTCAGGAAGCAGCTTCGTTCCGCCGGTGACGGTTCCAGCCTTTCCGCCGCCGTTGGATTTGTAGGTGCCGCCGTAGTAGGCAGAGTTCAGAATGTACTCCAATCCTACAGGCAAAGTGTCCTCAATGTAGACGGTGGTTGTCGTGCTTGTCCCTTCGGTAGTGGATTCGCCCTGTGAGCGGATCGCTGTGGGGTTGAGGACATAGTCCACCTCCCGCTGGCTGGTGTCCATGTCGTAGGTCAGTTTTTTTCCACCTTCATCGGTGCCGGGCTGGTTGGGGCTTTTGGTGATCTGGGTCGAGTAGTCTACCACCAGGCAGGAATCGCCATATAACCGCCCACTCGTTGCATCAACAAATCCGTTCTCATCATAGATTGCTTTCTTGTAAGTGCGAAGTCCATCTACATTCTCATAGTCGTATGTCCAGAAAGAGGAAGGGTAAGCTTTCTCATAACTCAGAGGGATAGTCTCACCCGCCCGGCTGGGGAACGCATTACTTTTGACGTAAGTGTTATAATCTTCATCTGTCAGGGTGCTTGCGTCTTTATTCAGATATTTTGCGGTGGCTTCCTGCACATCGGATTTATTCCATCCTTTACTGGCAAACGTACACATATAAACGCTGCCGGATTGTGCCTCCGGGTTCACTGTACCATTAACAATTAATGAATGGCCTGTCCTTTGGGTAGAATAGATTCCCCGGCACTCAACAAGCACCGCCACACAGGTGTAGCCTGCATCTTTCAGATCATCAAGAGAGGAGAAAAAGATTAGGTCGTCCGTCGTGGCTTCCATCATCTCTGTGTCGTAACCCGCTTCATGAGGGCTTTTTCCGCTATGATTCCAGCCGGTTTTATCTGTTTTTGCGCCAAACAAGGCAGTGACTTTCCCAGTGGGATAGTAAAAATCAGTCTCTTGATAAGTTCCATCTGGCTGGAAAAAAGTGTCATCAAACTTAATGAGTGTGTCATATGCTACGCCAGTACTTACGCCTTCGGCATTGGCATGGGAAAAGCCAGCACAAATAGCAAGTTTTCCTTCACTCAACACCCAGTCTTTTCCGTTTCCTATACAGTTTTCTGTCAAAGAAGTAAGTTCATATGCTGAACTCTCACCGTATTTAAGATAAGCAATATTCGCACTAATAGTTCCACTCCGTGAAAGAAATACTGTCACAACAGAAAGGTCATCTTCCGTTGTCATTTGATTGCTGTTATCATCAACTTCATTTAATGCAGTTCCGCTTTCTCCTGTTACCTTCAGATTGACATCCCGCACCGTGGTAGAAAAGGTTCCGTCTCCCTCTTTCTCTGCCACATAGCCTCCCTGTTCGTCATAGAAAGGCTGCACCAACCAGATCTCTCCAGCAGAGAAGCAGGCATTTTGAATTTCCCAATAGTGGGAAATTTTATCCGGATTGTAATATGAAATATCTGTTGGCGAGGTTCCCGTATTCGCGTGTGGAAAGTAATCTGTATTCACTTCATAACCAGAAACAGTTATGGAGATTTTGCAGTCTATTTGTGTAGCTTTCCATGTTCCTCCGTTATAGCAGCTATTATAGTTAGCGTTTTTATTGTCGGGAGCTAAACCTGGAAGATACTTATATAAGCCATTGATCACACGACCATCTGCTTGTGTTTCTTCTCTGCTATGCCCCTCAATGCTCCAGAGAAGAAGAGGGTAGGCATCAAACAACTCCTTTTCTTCCCCTGTATCTGTACGGTAAATTGAGGACAAATCCAGATCCAACGTAATGTCACTGCCATCCGGCAGTTCACAACCCCGCAGACCGTGTTGCGGGCTTTTTCCCTGTATCTGCAGGGTAATTCCGTAACCAGAAACACGCCCTTCTTTTGTCCCAATATCTTTATTGGCTGCACTGTCATTTCCTGTGCTAAAGTCAAAGGTATCTACATAACTTAAGGAGTCCAAACCACCTTTAAGCTGCACATTAAATCTCGGAGCGGAAGTGACGTTCACATCCGGCGCGGTGATGGTCTTGTATTCTTCTTCTTCATGCTCCGCGCAGGAATGGCTGCTTCCGGTCACCAAACCTTCCTCCGGCTTCGGTACATCGTTGCCCTCCAGCCAGAAAGTAAATTGAGGTTTTACAGTATCGTCCTGCGTCATAGCCAACACACGGAGAGCGATGTTCAGCTCCTGATAGCTGTTTCCAATGGCGGCAGGGTTTCCATCACCCGGTTCCGCCAGGAAACTGCCCCGCAGCACCTGATAGGTCTTTCCATCGTGGATTTCTTCTGTTGTCTCAAATTTTCCTTCGGCTTTGGCGGTCATCCAGCCCATGGACTCGGTTTCAAACCGTACCACATCCCCGGTGCCTTCCACCACAAATTCATAATAAACAGTTCCTGTTTTATAGGCTGTGTAGGGGCCGCCATCACGCACCTGTGTTTTGAAAGCTGCCGTGTAGGTCACTACGTCAAAGGAGCGCACCGTGTTGTTCATGGCGCTGCTGTCATTTCCGGCGCTGTCGTCCTCATCCCAGGGCGCGGTGCCGGTGCGGATCGCCAGTTTGGACTCTGTCGTTTCGTCCTTTACCAGATAAGCGTCAGAAATATAGGCGTAGTCCCCATTCAGCCTGTCGCCAATCTCGCCAGAGGCATAAACCGGGAAGGTGAATTGTTTGGTCGCAAGGACTTTTTCCGTTTCCTGTCCTTCTTGCGTGTTTTCCAGTTCCACATAGGCTTCATAGGTCACGGTAAAGGCAACATTCTCATTTGAAGTAACCTTCAAAACCGGATTGCTCCATTCATACTCTGCATCTTCGGGATTAGCCTTCAACTCTGTGATGCGGAGCTTGATCGGATTGCCGTTCTCGTCCTGCTCCGGCGTTACCGTTGCCTTATCCAGCAGATTGTATTCCTGGCCTACATAGCCCACGGGATTGGTCAGGGTGATTTCAATATCATCTTCGGTCAGTTGAATAAGGTTATTCTGCATTCCACTGCAAATTGGGCAGACATACTCGCATGGGTGGCCCTCCACAGCCTCCACATACCCGCAAGTGTCATCATGCTCCCCATTGGCGTGGGGGCAGATTAAAACAAGCTCATTTTCTCCGCTGTCCTGCACAGGTTCTTCCGCAGCCAGATAGCCGCAGCTTTCATCATGGACATGGGTGCAGGGCGTTCCTTCTGTCCCTTCGGAATATCCGCACTCGCTGTCGTGTTCGTGCTGGCAGACATTCTTTTGGGTGATGCAGCCGCTTTCCTCGCTGCACTCATGATTGCAGACCAGTTCCCGCTCCTTAGAGTCGGACGAGGTAGCGGTGCTGTCGGATACGCTGCTTTCTTCATAACAGTCCTCTGTATGTTCATGTACACACTCCGTTACCCACTCAAAGCATTCTTCCGTATGCTCATGGGTACAGGGCGTCCCCTCGGTGGGGGCCGAATAGCCACAGCTTTCGTCGTGGACATGGCTGCATACAGGTTCCACGGACTCGGACTCTGCGGGAACTGCCGCATAGCAGTCCTCGGTATGCTCATGCTGGCAGGGGCTGCCTTCCACAGCTTCCACATACCCGCAGTCCTCGGTATGTTCCAGGTGATGTTCACAAAGCCCGCCTGTATAGGCCGGTGTTTCTTCTGCCGGTTCTTCCGCAGCAGCAACCGTCATCGCCGCAGAAGGGAAGATCATGCACAGGCAGAGAACCACCGCAAGCCATCGCTTTGCCATTGTTCTGGTTTTATGTTTCATAGCTTCCTCCTGTTTCTTGTCGTACTCGGTATTTTTTCAGGTAGTCAGCCGCCTGCTCCGGGCTTTCAAACGAAAGGGATTCTTCCGTAATACAGGCCACCGCGTCCTGTTATTCCCACAGGCTGAACTGCTCAGGGGGAATGTTACAGAGCGCCCGCCGGATCGCGGGCAGGAGCCTCGGCTGGTGCAGATCGGACAGGTACATACAGCCCGACCGAAAAAGCAGAGAATTTCGGTCGTTCCTTTATACATATTTTACAGGGTGTTTCAGCGGATTTATGAGCCGTACAAGATGAAATGACCGCTAAAACAAACTTTGATCTATTATACACCGTATGAACGGAAATTTCTACCTTTTCTCGGCAAAAATTTCTCTTTCCTGCTCGTGTACCCAGCGAAGGAAGGTGTCCTGGGCGATATGAAGCTCCTTTGCGGCCTGCCGGGAGCTGATCTCTTTCCGTTCCCATCGTTCTTTCAGATGAAAAAATCCCTCCGGTACCGGTTTTCGCGGCCGCCCAAACTGTACGCCCCGCAGCTTCGCGGCGGCAATGCCCTCCATCTGACGCTGGCGGATGTTCTCCCGTTCGGTCTGCGCCACATAGGAGAGAATCTGTAAAACAAGGTCTGCCACGAAGGTTCCGGTCAGATCCCTGCCGGTCTGCCGGGTGTCCAGAAGCGGCATATCTAACACCACGATGTCAGCCTGTTTTTTCTTTGTGATGATCCGCCACTGGTTCAGGATTTCCTCGTAGTTGCGCCCCAGGCGGTCAATGGACTTTATCACCAGAATATCGCCCCGTTTCAGCTTCCGCAGGAGCTTTTTATATTGCGGGCGGTTAAAATCCTTCCCGCTGAGCTTGTCCATGAAGATCTTGTCATCCTGCACCTGAAAATCCCGCAGGGCTATGAGCTGGCGTTCCTCGCATTGTTCTTTGGTGGATACTCGTATATATCCATAAATCGTTGATTCCATCAATCGTTCCTCCTTTGGTTCTTAGTGTTTCCACAAGAAATATTTTAATCGGAGGCCGATTTCAAACCGAAGCCCACAAAAAGAAAAAGTCCCGTTTTTGCGAGACCTTTTGACTACTGGAAACTACCAATTTATATATCTTCGCAGCAAATCCGATTTGCCATCAGAATTGATTTTCTCTACCACATACCGCAGCCATTCTTCTGGCGTTGGCATTTCTCCGGCACAGGGGATTTTCCTCCATTGCTCCCGTTTGACCGGATCTTCATCATTCCATCCCTTTTCGATTCGCGCGGAAATAATCGCTCGCATTTCCTCTACTGTAATCCCTTTTTCACGAGCCAGCCGCTCAAAAATGTGTTCCTGCATCATACTGCCTCCAATCTTTTATAAATAAGCGTCCCCATTATCTGCAATACTAAAACCATGTAAGTCCCTTTTAGGAAATATTATGTCTACCGATTGCGACTATTATAGCACCATTTTGGGACTTAAAATAGATACAGATAGGTAGGTGATGATATGGATACGCAGAAACGAATCAGAGAACTGATGGAGGAACGGAACTGGACAGACTATCGGTTGGCGAAAGAGGCTAATCTCTCTCATTCCACCGTTACAAATATGTTCAACAGAAATAACGCACCCACGTTGCCAACTCTGGAGGCAGTATGCAGGGCGTTTGGTATCACACTGGCTCAGTTCTTTGCCGAGGATGAAGAAACGCCGTTGACCCAAGAGCAGCAGAATCTCTTTTCAAAATGGAGTACCCTGACCGACAGGCAGAAACAAATTCTTCTTGAACTGATGGATGCCATTTGAAGCACATCACTCCCATACCGGGAAAGATGTGCTTTTCTTTTGCCATTAAAAAAGCCCCTGCCAACCGCAGGAGCAAGACCATGAATTTTATATGCAAATTTGAAATGCACCCATTCACGCAATTTGGGTGCATTGTATCAATTTATGGTACGCAAGCCAGCACCGATACCCGCTTTGATGTGACCACCGATTTCTGGCTTTTTACCGAGGACCGGGCCGGGGAACAGGTGGAAAACCGCTGGAACACCTGCTACCGTATGGGGGAGGAGGGCGCCGACGAAATTGCGAAAATCCTCGCCCGGGAGGCCCCCGGACTGGAACTGGCGGGCGTCTATGGCGCTGAGATGCGCACGGTGGAACTGGATCTGGCCTGCAGGTACTGTGGAACGGTACCCCCACCCGGGAGGACCTGGACACTGTGCTGCATACCCTCAAAACGGTGCTGGAGGCAAACGGCTTGCCGGTGACCTACTATGACGTCCACCTGGTACCCATGTATTCCCTGGAGGAATACGACCGCCGCTACAGCAGCCGCGAAAACTACCTGAACGAGGTGCTGGAGTCCGGCCCCGTGCCTGCCGCTGATATCTCTTAAAGAAAACCCGCCCGGTGCATCTGCACCGGGCGGGTTGCTTTCGTGTTAATAGACAAAGGCTTTTTGCAGCAGGTAATTCACAAAGAACAGCCCCACATCCACCGGAATCTTGGCGGCCAGTTCCGGTACTCCGGCGGGCAGCAGCACTGCCAGCTGCGCTACCAGCAAAGCGCTGGCCAGAGTTTTCAGCACTGTGATCAGGGTATACAGGCTGGCGGATTTGCCGTGGCCGGTATGGCTGTGGAATACAAGAAAATAGTTCAAAAGATAGTTGCACAGGGAAGAAATCACCCGGGCGGTGACAGTGGCGGCGATGATGGCAAGACTTTCCGGCAGGCGGGGGCGCAGGGCGGTACACAAAACCGAGAAGGCGGCCAGGTCCACCACGCTGGAGGAGAGGGAAGACACCGAAAATTTACCAAAAGAGCGCACGGCGGCGGGATTCAAAGCAGGCATTTTTGTACATCCTTTCTCAAAAAAGGCAAAACAAGGCGGGACGGAAAAACTCCGTCCAGACGCAAAAAAGCAACGTACAAAAAAGCAGTATAAAACTTTTTGGCTCAAAAGTCAACCGGCCCGCCGGACTGAAATTGCTTCCCCGCAGGGGGCGTTAAAGCACCAGCCGGTATACCAGGCAGGGGCGTCCGCCGGTGCCGTAGTTCATATCGCCGATCACCTGCCCCTGTTGGGCCAGATACCCCATGTAACGCCGTACCGTTACCACCGAAAGCCCCGATGCTGCGGCAATTTCTTCGCAGGTGTAGGCGCGGCTGGGGTCGGCGTTCATGCAGGCCAGCACCCGCTCCTGGGTCTGAGGCTGCATGCCCTTGGGCAGGGTGGTCTGGCCGGGAGGGGCCGCGTGCAGCAGGCTGTCCAGGGCGTTCTGGTCCAGGCTGCCCCGCATGGCACTGCGCCGCCGGCAAAAGGCGTCCAGTGCACGGCAAAAACGCTCGTAGGCGAAGGGCTTTACCAGATAGTCCACCACACCCAGCCGGGTCAGCGCTTCCACGGTGGCGGCATCGTTGGCGGCGGTGATCATGATTACATCGGATTCAATGCCGGCCGCACGGATGGAACGCAAAAATTCCAGCCCGTTCATCTGGGGCATATAAAAATCCAGAATGATCAGATCGGCGGCGTTGTGGCGCAGCCAGTCCAGCGCCCGGCGGGGCTGGACGAAGGTCTGGGCAACGGTAAAGCGGCCGTCCCGTTCGGCATAGCGGCGGTTCAGTTCGGTGATCATGGGGTCATCTTCCACGATGACAACGGTATACATACAGGCTCCTCTCTCTCAGTTGTCCGCCGTCTGCGGCGGGCGGAAGGTAATGATAAAGGACGACCCGACTCCCTGGGTGGATTCCACCCGGATCTCGCCCTTGTAGGTGTCTACAACACTTTTGACCAGGAACAGCCCGGTGCCGTGACCTTCCCCTTTGGAGGTGCTGCCCCGCTCAAAAATGTGCTCGCGTATTTCTTCGGTCATGCCGCAGGCGTTGTCGTCCACGCTCAGGATCAGGCCCCGGTCACTCTCCCGGATGGATACCCCCACTTCGTGCAGGGTGTCGGAAGGGCTGTTGCCAAAGGCGTCAAACGCATTTTCAATCAGGTTGCCCAGCACGGTGATCATGCCCGATGCAGGCAGGTAATGGGTGTCCGCACTTAAGCGGCTTTCGGGGTCCAGCGTCAGGCGGATGCCCAGTTCGGCGGCGCGGCAGCTTTTGCCGATGAGCAGCGCTGCGACCGACGGCTCGGCAATCTGCTGGGAAATGCGCCCCACCGACATAACGCGGGTATTGGTCAGCTGCAGCACGTATTCTTCGGCCTGACGGGCTTCCCCCAGCTGCAAAAGGCCCAGAATCACATGCAGCTTGTTCATGAATTCATGGGTATAGGCCCGCATGGCTTCCACAATGTGCTGTACGCCGGTCAGTTCCCGGGCCAGGTTGGCAACTTCGGTGCGGTTGCGGAAGATGGCCACCGCACCCACGATCTGCCCGTCCCGGCGCACCGGCATCCGGTCCGAGAGGATGCGCACATGGTGCAGCGATTCCAGGCTGATGTTGTATTCCGGCTGCTTGGTCTGCATCACGCGGGGAATGGTGGACTGGGGGTATACCTCGGACAGCGGTTTGCCCAGCACCGCGCTTTTGTCAAAGGAGAGCATCTCTGCCGCCGCCCGGTTGATGTAGATGATCCGTTCCTCCCGGTCAATGGCCAGCATACCCTCGTCCAGGGCGTCCAGCAGTTCCATCCGGCGCAGGAACAGATCGCGGAAAGCATCCGGCTCATAGCCCAGCAGATCGCTTTTGATGCGCTGTGCCAGCCGCAGGCTCAAAAAGGTGCCCAAGGTCAGCGCCGCGGCCCCAATGAACAGATACACCGCCAGGGTGTGCAGGGCGGTGGTGCGGATGGAACGCAGATATACACCGGCCATTACATAGCCCCGCACGCTGCCGTCCTGCCGGTATACGGCGGCATAGGCGCAGTGGTCGGCACCGGAAGGCGCCTGGTCATCATCCAGCAGCGGGGTGCCGCTTTCGGTCAGCCGGGCCATCAGGTCGGTATCCAGCGGGTCCAGCGTATCCAGGCTGCCCTGTTCTTCTTTGACATCGCAGAAATAGGAAGGGGTGCCGTCGGCTTCGTACACCGCAAACAGGTCAATGCCGGAAATTCCGTGCACCGTCCGGTCCACATAGTCGATCACCTGCTGGGCGTTGCCGTTTTCTACAATGCCCATCGTGTGGGAAACCGCCTGTACGGCGGCGGTAAGGGTATCGTCGCGGATGCGGCTTTCCTGTTCCAGGTTCAGCCACAACCCGGCACCGGTGGCCAGCACCATAGCCACCAGAATCCCCAATACGGACACCCGGCGGATCTGCTGATATACGGTATGTCCGGCGGATTTTTTCTGCATGGGGCCTCGGTCCTTTCCTGTGCGGCATGGTGGGTGGGCGTTCTGCGGCTATGATACCACCTTCGCACAAAATCGTCAATCTTGCACAAAGTTTCTCCGCGAAAGGGGGCGCAAATGCGGGGCTTTGCACGGTTTTGTTTTTTTTATTTTCGTAAGCCTTATCAAACCCTTCCCCGCGGGCGTAAGATAGGGGCGAAAAAGAGGTGAACAAGTTGGAAGGTTTTAAAGAAACCCTGATCGATGCCCTTGCCAATAAAACCGCGTTTACCATCCCGGTTTTGGGCGGCATCCCCATCAGCTCGGCCGTGCTGGTGACCTGGATCATCATGGCGTTCTGGATCATCGTGACGCTGCTGGCCACCCGGAACCTGAAGGTCCGCAACCCCGGCAAATTCCAGATCGTGCTGGAATCCGGTGTGGAACTTCTCAACGGGTTTGCCAAGCAGACGCTCGGTCCGCATTGGCGTCCCTTTGCCCCGTACCTGGGCAGCGTTGCGCTGTACATCGGTCTGGCAAACATCATCAGCATTTTTGGCCTGACGCCCCCCACCAAGGACGTCAATGTGACCGCCGCATTGGCACTGATGAGCCTGGTACTGATCTACGGCGCACAGTTCCGCTACAACGGCCTGGCCCGCGGTATGAAACGCTTTGCCGAACCCATGCCGCTGCTGACCCCCATCAACGTGATGGAAATTGCCATCCGCCCGTTGGCATTGTGCATGCGACTGTTCGGTAACGTTCTGGGCGCATTCATCATCATGGAGATCATCAAGTATCTGGTGCCCGCTGTGGTGCCCGCCGTCTTCTGCATTTACTTTGATCTGTTCGACGGCCTTATCCAAACCATCGTATTCGTCTTTTTGACCGCTCTGTTCGCAGGCGAGGGAATCAAGGAAGAAGACTGATCCCCGCCCACACCGCGCGGCGCCGCCGCGCTCCAATGAACTTTCAGGAGGAAACTACTATGTCTATCGGAATCATCGCCGCAGGTCTCGCAGTTCTCACCGGTTTTGGCGCCGGTATCGGCATCGGCATCGCTACCGGCCACGCCAGCGACGCCATCGCCCGTCAGCCCGAAGCTTCCGGCAAAATCAACAGCACCCTGCTGCTGGGCTGCGCCATGGCAGAAGGTACCGCCATCTTCGGCTTCATCACCGCGTTGATCATCATCTTCGTGGGTTAAAAGGAGGTGTGCCCAAATGCTGGAAATCCAGCCGTGGACGATCTTTTTTACCATCGTCAACCTGTTGATTCTGTATTTCTTTTTCCGCAAATTCCTGTTTGGGCGCATCAATGCCGTGCTGGAACAGCGTGAACAATTGATCCGCACCCAGGTGGAAGAGGCCGAAAAGAACAATGCCGAGGCCCAGAAGACCCGGCAGGAATATGAAAGCAAACTGGCCGGTGCCCGGCAGGAAGCCGCTGATCTGGTGGCCGATGCCAAGCGCCGTGCCGATGTAGCCTACGCAGACCGGATGGCCCAGGCCGAAGCGGACGCCAAACAGACGGCCGCCGAAGCCGAGGCCCGCATTGCGGCCGAACGCAGCGAGATGCTGCGCTCTGCCCGTGGCGAAGTGGCGCACCTGGCGGTCATGGCTGCCACCGAAGTGGCAGGCAAGCGTCTGGACACCGACTCCGACCGTGCGCTGGCGGAGGAATTTTTGGCAAAGGTGGGTGAGCAGGCATGAGCGAAGCGACCGAGCGTTACGCTGCGGCCCTGTTCGGGGCTGCCCAGGGCGACGCGGGGGCCGTGCGCGCTGCCGCCGATGCCCTGATGGCTGACACCCAGCGCTGGAATGTGCTGGTGAGTGCCGCCACCACCGACGCCGAGAAAAAAGAGCTGCTGGCCGGTGCGCCGCAGCTGGACGGGCAGGATGCACTGAAAGCCTTCCTGCAGCTGCTGCTGGAAGAAGGCCATCTGGATGCCCTGCCCGAGATTTTGCCCGAATTCTCCCGCCTGGCGCTCAATGCCCAGGGCGGTATGGAATGTGTGATGACCTGCGCCCGCCAGCCGGACGAGGCCACCCAGGAGGCTGTTCGCAAGGCCGCCTGCAAACTGCGCGGCGCCCAGAACGTGGTGCTGCAGATCAAGATCGATCCCAGCCTGCTGGGCGGTTTTGTGCTGGACATTGACGGCGTAACCTACGACCGCAGCGTCAAGGGCCGTCTGGACCGCCTGGCCCGCGGCATGGAAACTGCGCCCGGTGAGGATACGCTGGATCAGCTGGCCGCCCAGATGAAGGACGCCCTTTCCGGCAGCGCCGGCGACACCATGGCCACCGAGACCGGCCGCGTCATCGAGATCGGCGACGGCATTGCCAACGTCAGCGGTCTGCGTCACGCCGTCTACGGCGAACGTGTGGAATTTGAGAACGGTACCGCCGGTCTGATCCTGGACCTGCGCCGCAAGCGCACCGGCGTTGTGCTGATGGGCAGCGCCGAAGGCCTGACCGAAGGCAGCCTGGTGCGCCGCACCGGCCGCCCCGCCGATGTGCCGGTAGGCGAAGCCCTGATCGGCCGTGCGGTGGATGCGCTGGGCCGCCCCATTGACGGCCTGGGCCCCATCGAATGCACCGAGACCCGTCCCATCGAGCATGAGGCTCCCGGCGTTGTCAGCCGTGAACCCGTTACCCAACCCATGCAGACCGGTATTCTGGCCATCGACGCCATGGTGCCCATCGGCCGCGGCCAGCGTGAGTTGATCATCGGCGACCGTCAGACCGGTAAGACTTCCATCGCCACCGATGCCATCCTGAACCAGAAGGGGAAGGATATGATCTGCATCTACGTGGCCATCGGTCAGAAGGCATCCACCGTGGCCCGCCTGCGGGAAATGCTGAAAAAGCACGGCGCCATGGAGTACAGCATCATTGTGTCGGCACCGGCCGGCGAGGGTGCTTCCATGCAGTATATCGCCCCCTATGCGGGTGCTGCCATGGGCGAATACTTCATGTCCAAGGGCAAGGATGTGCTCATCGTCTACGATGACCTGTCCAAGCATGCAGTGGCTTACCGTACCCTGTCCTTGCTGCTGCGCCGCTCCCCCGGCCGTGAAGCCTACCCCGGCGACGTTTTCTATCTGCATTCCCGTCTGCTGGAACGTGCCTGCCGCCTGACCAAGGAGTACGGCGGCGGTTCCATGACGGCCCTGCCCATCGTCGAAACCCAGGCCGGCGACGTTTCGGCCTACATTCCCACCAACGTGATTTCCATCACCGACGGTCAGATCTACCTGGAAAGCGGCCTGTTCTTCTCGGGCCAGCGCCCGGCCGTCAACGTGGGCTTGTCGGTGTCCCGTGTGGGCGGTGCCGCCCAGACCCGCGCCATCAAAAAGACGGCGGGCACCCTGCGTATCGACCTGGCCCGTTTCCGCGAACTGGAAGTCTTTACCCAGTTCAGCTCTGATCTGGACGCCGAGACCCGCCAGGCACTGGACCACGGCAAACAGATGATGGCGCTGCTGCGCCAGCCCCTGTGCGCGCCCATGTCGGTGGCACGGCAGGCGGTCATCCTGTATATTGCCACCTCGGGCCTGCTGGCCGATGTGCCTCTGGACAAGGTTTCCGGCTTTGCACAGGACTTTGTGGACCTGCTGGAACGTGAGCAGTCCGCCCTGATCCAGGAAATCAACGATACGGGGGCGCTGTCCGGCGCCGCCACCGAGCAGATCCGCACCACGCTGCAAAGCTACAAAGAGCAGGTGAGCGCCACATGGAAAGCATAAAGGAGATCCGCACCCATATCGACAGTGTGCAGCAGACGCTGAAGATCACCAACGCCATGTATCTGATCTCCTCCTCCAAGCTGCGCAAGGCGCGCCGCCAGCTCAATGACGTGCAGCCCTATTTTGAGAAGATCACAAGCACCATCTCGGATATTCTGCACCGCACCGAGGGCGTGGAACATATCTATTTCGATACCCGCCCCGGCCGTCCGCACAAGGTGGGCTACATCGTCATTACCGGCGATAAAGGCCTGGCCGGTGCTTACAACCACAATGTACTGAAACTGGTGGACGAACAGCTGGAACATACCGAGAATCCCACCCTGTTCCTCATCGGGCAGGCCGGGCGCAACTACTTCCGTCACCGTGGTGTGGAAGTGGACGGTGAATTTATGTATACCGCCCAGGACCCCACCATCTACCGTGCGCGGGAGATCAGCGATACCTTTGTGGAACTGTTCCGCAAAGGGCATATCGATGAAGTGTATGTGGTCTATACCGAAATGGTCACCCCCATGACGATGGAACCCCGCATCATCAAGCTGCTGCCCCTGGACCGGGATGCCTTCCCGTGGACGCCGCGCCGCAGTGCCGATGGCAGCGAGCGCCATGTGGTGACCTACGTGCCTTCGCCGGAACAGGTGCTCAGCCATATTGTGCCGGGCTACCTCAAGAGTGTGCTGTTCGGTGCGCTGGTAGAGTCCTTCTGCTCCGAGCAGAACGCCCGCATGAGCGCCATGGACACCGCCACCGACAACGCCCGTTCGCTGCTGAAAGAACTGTCGCTGCACTACAACCGTGCACGTCAGTCTGCCATCACCCAGGAAATCACCGAGATTGTGGGCGGTGCCCAGCCCGGCGGCGATGACTGGGATGATGATTGGGACGACGACGAAAACGACGACCTGTAATTTCCGGTCCCGGACCGGATCACGATAGAGAAAGGAAAGACTGCTATGCAACACAAAGGTGTGATCGCACAGGTGCTGGGCCCTGTCGTCGACGTACAGTTCGACGAGGGCTGCCTGCCGCAGATCAACGAGGAGCTGGCCGTCGAAAAAGACGGCGAGCGCCGCGTTATGGAAGTGGCCCGCCATGTGGGGCACGGCGCCGTGCGCTGTATCCTGCTTTCGCCCGGCGAAGGTCTGGGCCGCGGTGACGAGGTCATTGCCACCGGCCACACCATTGAAACGCCGGTAGGCGAAGCCACCCTGGGCCGTATGTTCAACGTCCTGGGCGAGCCCATCGACGAAAAAGGTCCTGTGAACACGCCGGAAAAATGGTCCATTCACCGGGACCCGCCGGCTTTTGACAAACAAAGCCCCACCACGGAAATTCTGGAAACCGGTATCAAGGTCATTGACCTGCTGGCTCCCTATGCCCGCGGCGGCAAAATCGGTCTGTTCGGCGGCGCCGGTGTCGGCAAAACCGTTCTGATCCAGGAACTGATCCGCAACATTGCCACCGAACACGGCGGCTACTCCATCTTCACCGGCGTGGGCGAGCGTACCCGCGAGGGCAACGACCTCTGGCGCGAGATGGGCGAGAGCGGCGTTCTCTCCAAGACTGCGCTGGTCTTTGGTCAGATGAACGAACCGCCGGGAGCCCGTATGCGCGTGGCCCTGACCGGTCTGACCATGGCGGAATATTTCCGTGACCGTCAGAAGCAGAACGTGCTGCTCTTCATCGACAACATCTTCCGTTACGTTCAGGCCGGTTCGGAAGTCAGCGCCCTGATGGGCCGTATGCCTTCCGCCGTTGGTTATCAGCCTACCCTGGCGGACGAAGTGGGCGCTCTGCAGGAACGTATCACGTCCACCAAGGACGGCGCCATCACTTCGGTGCAGGCCGTTTACGTGCCCGCCGACGACCTGACCGACCCGGCCCCCGCTACCACCTTCAGCCACCTGGACGCTACCACCGTTTTGTCCCGTAAGATCGTGGAACAGGGCATTTATCCGGCCGTGGACCCGCTGGAATCCACCAGCCGTATTCTGGAGCCGGATATTGTGGGCCGCCGTCATTACGAGGTTGCCCGCGGCGCCCAGGAACTTCTGCAGCGCTACCGCGATCTGCAGGATATCATCGCCATTCTGGGCATGGAAGAACTGTCCGAGGAGGACCGCCGTACCGTAGCCCGTGCGCGCCGTATGCAGCAGTTCTTCTCCCAGCCCTTCTTCGTGGCGGAACAGTTCACCGGTCTGCAGGGCCGGTACGTACCGCTGGCCGAAACCCTCAAGGGCTTTGAGGCCCTGCTGGGCGGTGAGCTGGACAAATACCCCGAATCCGCCTTTGCCTCGGTCGGTACCGTGGACGAAGTGCGGGAGAAAGCCCGTGCACAGGGGGCGGTCTGATGGAAAAGACCTTTCAGCTGGAGATCATCACCCCGGAGCGCCAGTTCTACACCGGACCGGTGGAAAGTCTGGTGCTGCCTGCGCTGGACGGCGAATACGGTGTGCTGCCCGGTCATGAACCGGTGGTCACCGCCGTGGAACCGGGTGAAGCCCGCTTCAAAGTAGACGGTGTCTGGCATAACGCCATTGTGACCCAGGGCTTTGCCGAGATCACTTCGGAGTACGTGGTGGTACTGGTTGCCACCGCAGAAAAGCCGGAGGAAATCGACGAAGCCCGCGCCCGGCGCGCCAAGGAACGCGCCGAGGAACGGCTGCGCCAGCATGAAAGCCGGCGCGAATACTTCCGCAGCAAGGCAGCTTTGGCCCGTGCCAACGCCCGCCTGCACGGCAGAAACCGCAAAATGTCCTGAATCTAAGCAAAAAGCACTCCCGGAATGTTCCGGGAGTGCTTTTGTTATGTCAGGCTGTACGGCGGCGGGGACGCAGGGAAGCGGGCAGCCGTTTGGGGCGGGCGGGCAGTCCTGCGTAGATCTGCTGCAGGGCGCGGCCAATGTTGGGCAGGCTGCGGGCCAGGGCTACCTGCCGCCCGGCTGCGGTCACATCGGGCAGGCGGTGCTGCAGGATTCCGGCCAGTTTGGTGCGCAGTTCTTGCAGATCGCGGCCTTTGTAGACGTTCACGCCGTCGGTGAGCCAACCGTCGTAAACGGGAATGTCCCGCACCAGGGTTGGGGTGCCGCAGGCCAATGCCTCCAGCACCACAATGCCCTCGGTTTCCTCATGGCTGCAGAACAAAAAGACATCGGCGCCGCAGTAGGCGTCCCGCAGTTCGCTTTGGGAAAGAAATCCCGGGAACGTCAGATTGGACGGTGCCGCAGCCATCGCCTTGCGGATGGCCCGGGGAACCAGCGCCGGGTCGGTGTGGCCGAACCAGAAAAACCGTACCTGGGGAAGACTGCGTGCCAGCGCAATGAAATCCAGAATCCCCTTGCGCTCCATAAAATGCCCCACGCTGATGACCACTTTTTCGCCTTCCGCCAGGCCGTAAGCCTTGCGGAAGGCGGCCCGGCGGGCGGCATCGGGGGCAAAAAAGCCGGTGTCCACCCCGTTGGAAAGGGGCATGACCGGGGGCCGCAGCCCATAGCTGCGCAGAATGGCGGCAGAGTAGGGGGTGGGGGTCAAGATCAGGTCGGCCTGGTTGTAGCACAGGCAGAGCCAGCGTTTGAAAAGCGGCGCCAACAGGTCGGAACCCACAAAGGAATGGCGGAAATCTGCCTCGGTGGAATGGCCGTACCAGATCACAGGAATGCCTTCCCGCCGGGCGCGGCGGGCCGCGCCCAAAGAGCAGGGCAGCACGGTGTTCAGGTGGATCACATCGGACCGCGGCTGCCACCGGGTCACCACCGACGCGCCGGTCTGTTCCAAGGCGGCATGCTGATGGTTGGCGGCCTGCCCCACGCCGCTTTTGCCCACAAGGGCCAGGGAACCGGTATAGATATGTACGCGAAACATAGGCGTTACCTCCAAAGGCCCAGCACATTCTGGGCAATCACCGTCAGCCCCAGGCTGTACAGGGCAATGGCGGCGGGTTTGCACAGCACAATAATGGCAGTGTACAGTTTCCAGTCGATGCGGGTGGTACCGGCCAGAAAACACAGGTAGTCATCCGGTGCCACGGGAATAAAAATCAAAAAGGCAAACCACCGGGCAAACCGGTTGCCGCTGCCCATCCAGCGGTCGTATTTTTCAATCATCCGGGGTGGGAACAGGGCTTCCAGCAGCGGGCGGCCGCAGGCCCGGGCAATGGCGAAAGCTGCCAGCGAGCCGATGCAGATGCCGATATAGTTGTACCAGAATCCCTTCCAGGCACCGAACAGGATCACTCCGGCCAGACAGCCCAGCCCGCCCGGCAGAATGGGAATGACCACCTGTACGGCCTGAAAGGCCATAAAGACCACCGGCCCGGCCCAGCCGAACTGGCCGATGTAGGCGGTAAGGGCTTCCCGGGAATCAAAAAGCCCGGCGCGCCAGAATCCGTAAGCCATAACACAGCACAGGGCAAGCCCCAGAATGGAAACAGCCCGGTTGATGGTTTTTACCATAAGATCACCTTTCTTGGTGGGGCGGTATGGGATACCGCGGTGTGGGTCAGGATCAGGCGGCGATAGAGTGCCTCCACCGAGGCGCCGAATACCTGGCGGGAATAGGGGCGGGCAGCCTCCCGGGCGTTCTGGCGCAGTTCGGCGGCTGCGGTGCCCCAGGGCAGGGCGGCTGCCAGCGCGGCAAACTGGGCGGGCGTCCGGTAGACCCAGCCGCTTTGCCCCGGCACAATCAATGTACGCACACAGGGATCGTCCCGGCAAAGCAGCGGCAACCCGGCTGCCAGGGCTTCAATGTAGGTAAGGCCCTGGGCCTCGCTGGTGGAAGCACTCACAAAGGCATCGGCCAGCGCATAGTAACGGGGGACTTCAGCGGGGGGCACCATACCGGCAAAGCGTACCCGGTGGGCAATCCCCAATGCCTGGGCCTGGGCTTCCAGTGCAGGCCGTTCGGGACCGTCCCCTACAATAAGCAATACCCCGCGGGGCAGCCGGGGCATTGCCCCAATCAGCTCGGCAATGTTTTTCTCCCGGGCCAGCCGCCCCAGGTACAGCAGGACCGGTTCCTCTGTGGGCAAGGCCAGGGCGGCACGCAGGGCCGGGTCCGGTTCTGCCGCAAAACGGTCCAGGTCCAACCCGGTGGGAATCACCTCCACCGGACGGCGCACCCCGTAGGTGCCCAGCAGCCACTGGATTTTGCGGGTGGGGGCAATGATGGTGTCGCAGCAGCGGCAGACATTGCGGGTAAACAGGGCGGCCAGGCGGCGGCCCATCCGGCGGCTGGGGGAAAAGTAATGGGTGTAATCCTCGTACACGGTGTGGTAGGTGTGGACCAGCGGCGCACCGGCCAGCCGGGCAATTTTTCGTGCCGGGGCAAAGGTGCTGAATTCGCACTGGGAGTGGACAATGTCCGGCTGCCAGGCGGCCAGTTCGTACAGGGCGCCGTTCAGGGCGGGGGCGCGCAGCCGTGCGCCGGGGTAAATCAGCCCGGCATCCAGGGAGCCAAGACCGATCACGCCGTCCCGGGCATAGGTGTGGCTGCTGCCTGCCAGGGTCAGCACCCGCACCTCATGGCCGCGGGCCTGCAGTTCGGCGCGTAGGGCCATGGTGGAGGTCACCACACCGTTGACGGTGGGGGCCCAGGTATCGGTTGTCAGCAAAATTTTCATGGGGAGTCTCCTTGTTTGGGGTGATCATGTCCTTTGCCTATATTAACGATCGGGAATATTGTTTTTTTGCAACAAAACAAAAACTGCCTGGAGAAATTTTCCTCCAGGCAGTTTTTGACTTCGTTTTATCGCTGTTTTTTCATGACGAAATTGGGCATGGTCACACCCAGCCGCTCCACCTGCTGGGCACGCTCCACCCTATACCCCCGGGCCTCAAAAAAAGGCCGGGCCGTTACCGAGGCATGGGTGGTCAGTACCGGGGAGGCTACGGCGCCTTCCAGAGCATCGCACAGGGCGCGGCCTACACCACGCCGCTGCCAGTCCTTGTGTACATACAGCCGGTCCAGGTAACCGGTGGTATCTATATCTCCAAAGCCGATGATCTGCCCGTTTTCCTCCGCCACTAGGCTGGTGTGTTCCCGCAGGGTACGGTCCCAGCGTTCCCGGTCGGTGTGGGGACCCGCCCAGGCGTCCAGCTGGGCAGGGGTGTAGTCCCGGGCGTTGACAGTATGTACTGTTTCATAAAATAAAATCAGCAGTTCATCCAGATCGGCCGAAACATACGGGCGCAAGATCATGGGTCATTCCTCCGTTTTTCGCAGTGTTCTGTGGTATAGGGGAAGGTGGGCGTCCGGCTTGGTCACAGCTTCCAGCTTGCCGTCGGCAATCCATTGTTCCACCCGCATGGCCAGCCAGACATCCCCAAAGCCCAGCGGGAACTGCCCCAGTGTCCGGCCGATGAGATTCGCTTCGTTGAAGGTGTCATCCAGGGTGTCCAGCACCCAACGCAGATACGGGTCATACAGATCTTCGGCGGCGCTGACCAGCATGTCGTTGAGCATCGCCCGCAAGGGCGCATTCTCCTGCCGGAGTCTGCCCCAGTGGGCAGCCAGAGCCTCGGCCCGGCAGGCGGGCAGGGGCTGCGTTTCCCGGGCCAGGTGCCCCCATTCGTGGGGGGCAATATCGCCCGTACAGCGCCCGCCAAGGGGGTTGCGGTCCCACGCCGGCAGGCGGGCCAGGTCCACCACCCGCAGGTCCAGGTTCTCCCACCCCAGGGGACGCAGCTGTTCCATCAGCCAGCACAGCCCGCAGGCGGCGTCGGGTGTGTGGTCGGTCCAGATGCGTACCGGTTCCCGGGGCGCCCGGTCCAGCAAAGTGTCCAGGCGGCTGCGGGCCGCGGCGAGCATCTCGGCGGCGGTTTCTTTCCCTTCCGGAAAAATGCAGAACAGCTGTTCCAGGGTGGTTTCCCGCAGCGGGCCCAGGCCGTCTTCATCAATGGGCCCCATGCTCAACCCCAGGGAAAAGGGCAAAACGTCTTTCGGACTGCCTTCCATAGGCACCGCTTCGGCCCAGTTGCGCCGCATTTTTTCCAGCTCTTTCTGGCGCAGTCGCTCGGTTTCTTCCGGGGGCAGGGATTTGTCGTTCTCATCGGTGGCAATGATTCCTATGGTACAACATTCCGATTCACCAATGACGGCATGGTGGCCCAGGCTTGCTTTCAGGCTCCCGGCGGCGCTGTCACTGAACAAGACTTCCAGCATAAATTCCCCTCCCGGATGTTTTTTTCATTATAACACAGGAACGGCAAAAGGCAAAAAAATCGAGCAGTTTCGGTTGCCAAATGCCGATTGCTGTGGTAGGATATGCCCGTATACCGCAAAGACTTGACTCCGTGTGACAACATCACGGACTTGCAGCGCAAAACCCGTTATACTGGGAACCATCCCAAACCCTACCCGGCAACCAGAAAGGATTGACTATGAAACAGCTTCTTATAAAGTGGCGCCGTCCCGTGCTGTTCACGGCGGCGGGCGCCCTGGCCGGTCTGGCCTATTACTGGCTGGTGGGCTGCTCCACCGGCAGCTGCGCCATTACCGCCAACCCGGTGAATACCATGGTGTATACCGGCCTCATCGGCTGGCTGCTCTCCGGCGTGTTCGGAAAGGAGTGCGACTCTTGCAATACCTGATTTCTTTCCTGGAAGGCATCATCACCTTCGTTTCTCCCTGCCTGCTGCCCATGCTGCCCATCTATCTTTCTTATTTTGCGGGCGGCGGGGAACACTCCACACGCAAAACCCTCACCGGTGCGCTGGGCTTTGTCACCGGCTTTACGGTGGTGTTTGTGCTGATGGGCGCGCTGGCCGGTACGGTGGGCAGCTTCCTGCAGCAGTACCAGACCGCCGTCAATGTGGTGTCCGGCCTGATCGTGATTTTCTTCGGCCTGAATTTCCTGGGCATTATCAAGCTGACCCTGTTCAAAGGTACCAACCATGCCGTCCGGGCCGATAACATGAACTTCTTCTCGGCGCTGGTGTTCGGTGTGATCTTCTCGGTTGGATGGACCCCCTGCGTGGGCGCTTTCCTGGGTTCTGCGCTGGCGCTGGCTTCCCAGCAGGGGCATGCGCTGCAGGGAATGCTGCTGCTCTTTGTCTATTCGCTGGGCCTGGGTGTGCCCTTTGTGATCAGTGCGGTGCTGATCGACCGCCTGAAAACTGCGTTTGACTGGATCAAGCGCCATTACCAGATCATCAATACCATCTGCGGCGGTTTCCTGATCGTCGTGGGTATCCTGATGGCTACCGGGCTGTTGGGACGTTTTCTGAACCTGCTCAGTTAAGGAGGAACCGATGCAAAGCAAAAAAGGAACCTGGATTCTTGTTCTTGTGCTGGTGGTGCTGATCGGCGGCGCCGGTATTCTGTACAAAGTCTTGGGCAGCAGCTATGCCCCGGACCAGCTCACGGTGGAAACTACCCCTGTTCCGCAGCAGACCGCCGCCCCTGCGTCGGAAAGCACCGCCCAGACGGCGGAACAGGCGCAGGAGGAAGAGCCGGAGGAGCAGCAAGAGGAAACGACCCAGAGCAACCTGGCGCCGGACTTTACCGCCTACGATGCAGAGGGCAACGCCGTGAACCTGTCGGACTATTTCGGTAAACCGCTGGTGCTCAATTTCTGGGCCAGCTGGTGCGGCCCCTGCCAGAGCGAGATGCCGGACTTCCAGAAGGCGTATGAGGAAAACGAGGACGTGCAGTTCCTGATGGTCAATATGACCACCGGACGGGAAACCCAGGCCGACGCCGAGGCCTTGCTGGAAGAGAAGGGTTTTACCTTCCCGGTGCTGTTTGACCTGGACGGGGACGCGGCAATGACCTACAGCGTCTATGCACTGCCCACCACCTACTTCCTGGACGCCGAGGGCAACCTGGTGGCCTGGGCACAAGGGGCCATCAGCGGCGAGACCCTGCAGATAGGGTTGGATAAAATCCTGCCGCAATAACGTGAAAAAACCGGTCGATGTATGTTCATCGGCCGGATTTTTTTGTGCCTTGACATTTGTCCGAAATCGTACTATACTGCATTGGTACGATTTCGGACAAGGAGGAGAAAAATGCAGGCACAGAACAATGCTCTGAACCGGTTGAACTACCTGGTGGGGGAAACGGAAGCCCTTTACCACGACATGGCCTACCACATGGGCTTATCCGACAGTGCCATGCGCATTTTGTATGCTCTGTGCGATAACGGGGAACGCTGCCTTTTGCGGCTGCTTTGCCGGCGCAGCGGACTGAGCAAGCAGACCGTGAACTCGGCCCTGCGCAAGCTGGAACAGGAAGGCATCGTCTACCTGGAAGCGGCAGGGGCGCGGGCCAAGGAGGTCTGCCTGACCCAAAAGGGACGTGAACTGACCCGGCGCACCGTTGTGCCGGTGATGGAAATGGAAAATGCGGTTTTTGCCGGGTGGGACCCCCGGGAGGTGCAGGATTACCTGGCCTATACCGAGCGCTTTCTGCGGGATATGAAACAGCAGGTGGCGGCACGGCAAGAACATCCATAAGAAAAAAGGAGAACCTTTTTATGAAGAAGATTCAACTTTCGGAACATTTTACCTATTCCAAACTGATACGGTTTACGCTGCCCTCCATGATCATGATGGTGTTTTCTTCCATCTACGGCGTGGTGGACGGCTTTTTTGTTTCCAACTTCGTGGGCAAAACAGCCTTTACAGCGGTGAACTTTATCCTGCCGGTGCTGATGATTCTGGGCTCGGTAGGCTTTATGTTCGGTACCGGCGGCGGTGCCCTGATTGCCAAGACCATGGGTGAAGGGGACGACCGCCGCGCCAACGAACTGTTTTCTCTCATCGTGTACACATCCATCGGGTGCGGCGTGGTGCTGGCCGGCGTGGGGTTCCTGCTGTTGCGTCCTCTGGCCCAGGCGCTGGGGGCCGAAGGCGCCATGCTGCAGGACTGTATTATCTACGGCAGCATCCTGCTGCCGGCTATCCCTGCCTATGTGCTGCAGTATGAGTTCCAGTGCCTTTGCGTCACGGCCGAAAAGCCCAATCTGGGCCTGGCCATCACGGTGGCTTCCGGGCTTATCAACATGGTGTTGGACGCGCTGTTCGTGGCGGTGCTGCCCTTCGGCCTGCCGGGCGCGGCAGCTGCCACGGCACTCAGCCAGTGTGTGGGCGGTATTTTTCCGCTGATCTATTTTGCGCGCCCCAACGGCGGCCGCCTGCGTCTGGGGCGCACCCGCTGGTCGTCCCGGTCGCTCTTCAAAGCCTGCACCAACGGATCCTCGGAACTGATGAGCAACATCTCTATGTCGCTGGTCAGCATGCTGTACAATGCCCAGCTGCTCCACTATGCAGGGGAGGATGGTATTGCTGCCTATGGTGTGCTGATGTATGTGAGCATGATCTTCCAGGCGCTGTTCATCGGGTACTCAGTGGGTACGGCACCGGTGGTCAGTTTCCACTACGGCGCAGGGCATCATACGGAACTGCGCGGCCTGCTGCGCAAAAGTGCTTCCATTGTCAGCGTTTTTGCGGTGGTCATGTTCGTGGGGGCCCGGCTGCTGGCGGCACCGCTCTCCCACCTGTTTGTGGGGTACGATGCGGCTTTGCTGGCCATGACCAACCATGCGTTTTCCATCTTCTCGTTCTGCTTCCTCTTTTCCGGATACGCCATTTTCGGCTCGTCCTTCTTTACGGCCCTCAATAACGGGCTGATCTCGGCGGCCATTTCCTTCCTGCGTACGCTGGTGTTCCAAATCTTCTGCGTGCTGGTATTCCCGCTGTTCTGGCAGGTGGATGGCATCTGGGCCTCGCTGGTGGCGGCGGAGGCCATGGCGGTCTGCGTCACGCTGGTGTTCCTGCGCGCCAAACAAAAAAACTACGGCTATTGATGCAAACCACAAAAATCCCCCGGCCTGTAAGGTACGGGGGATTTTTGTGCGTCCGGTCCTGCGCGCGGAACCGGGCGGTCTATATTGATGGCACGAAGCCTTGTTGGTTGTCTGGCCTTGACCGGGCGGTTGCCCTCGCATGGTCTAAGGCACAGTGGTGAAATGTGCGGGCGCCGCCCGCTGAATGTTCATGTTTGGTTGACGCTTATAAGTATACGGACCAGTTGTGTGCAACCCATAAAAGCATTTTGAACAAACCCCAAACAACTTTTAAAGAAATTATGACACCGCTTTTGGCACGCTGTACACAAAAAAGCACCCTGCACCGTAGGGTGCAGGGCGTTTTCAACAGGAGGAGGCGGCATCCGGCAAGGTGTTTTTGCCCAAGGCCTTGTACAAAAGGGCGGTCAGCTGGCGGCGTTCTTCGGGGGTCAGGTTGGCCAGGGCCTGTTCGTCCCAGTCAAAAAATACCTGGTGGCTGGCCTCAAAGGCGCGCTGCCCCTGTTCACTCAGGGTCAGGCGGTAGGCGCGGCCGTCTTTTTCCCGCAGAAGAAAGCCACCTTCCACCAGCTTAAGGACGGTGCGCTGGCTGTGCCCCCAGTCCAGGTGCAGGGCGGTGGTCAGCTCACTTTGGGTACAGCCGGGGTGTTTGCCCACATAGATGAGGAAAAACAGCGTACCGAAACTGAGCCCCAGCTGGTTCAGCCGGGCGGACGTATACTGGGTAAACCGCCGGTACAGCACGGTACAGGCGTAGGAAAAGGTGCGGAACATAGGCGGACTCCTTTCTTGTCGGCTCCCAGTATAGCACCCGTTACTTGCCAAGGTCAAGTGATGCGGGCGAGAAAAAATCCCATCGTTCTCATCCTGCTTTCATTTTTTTGTGGTATCATAGAGAAAAACCATGGGGAGGGGGACCGTACCATGAGAATTCTTGTTGTGGAGGACCAGCCGGAAATGAACGCGCTGCTGGTCAAACAGCTGAAAGCCGCCCAATACAGTGTGGACAGCTGCCTTACCGGCTATGATGCGCTGGATTATCTGGCAGGGGGCGAATACGACGCCGTGGTGCTGGATATTATGCTGCCGGGCATCGACGGGCTGGAGGTGCTGCGCCGTCGCCGTGCTGCGGGGGACAAAACCCCCGTGCTGCTGCTGACGGCCCGGGACGGCATTGAGGACCGGGTGCGCGGGCTGGACAGCGGCGCCGATGATTACCTGGTCAAGCCCTTTGCCTTGCAGGAACTGCTGGCCCGGCTGCGGGTGCTGATCCGCCGCCGTACCGACCAGGTCAGCGATGCGATCACGGTGGCGGACCTGCAGGTGGATTGCCGCGCCCATACGGCTTCCCGGGGCGGGCAGACCATTGCTCTGTCTGCCAAAGAGTTTGCGGTGCTGGAATATCTGGCCCGCAATGCGGGGGTGGTGCTCTCCCGGGAGCGCATCAGCCAGGGCGTCTGGAACTATGATTATGAGGGCGGCTCCAACGTGGTGGATGTGTACATCCGCTACCTGCGCAAAAAGCTGGATGACGGGCGGGAACCCAAGCTCATCCATACGGTGCGCGGGGTAGGCTATGTCCTGCGGGAGGAAGTATGAAGCGATTGTCCATTACCTGGCGGGTCACGCTTTTGTATACCCTGTTCATGGTTTTGCTGGCGGGGCTTTCGCTGGGGTTTTTGTTCCACGCGGGGGCGCAGACCGCCCGGCAGGAAAAACTGACCCGGATGCAGAGTATGGTGGAGGAAAGCCGCCGGGAGATCGAGGCCAAGGACGGGGAACTGGACATTGACCGGGACCTGGAAGCCTTTGATGACGGCATCTATCTTTCCATTTACGATACCGCCGGTCTGCCCCTGTATGGCTTTGTGCCCCGCAATTTTGATAATTCGGCGGTTTTTTCCGACGGGGAACTGCGCACGGTGGAAAGAGGCGGCCGCAGCTGGTACCTGTATGACGAGCAAATCACGGTAGAGGGTTACGGTGCCCTGTGGGTACGCAGCGTGACTGCCGCCGATGCGGTGGATTCCACCCTGGGAACGCTGCAGCACACGGCCCTGCTGGTGCTGCCGGTATTTGTGGTGCTGGCGGCAGTGTGCGGGTACCTGGTCACCCGGCAGGCGTTTGCCCCGGTGCGGCAGATCACCCGCACCGCCCGGCAGATCGTGGCGGGCAATGACCTTTCCCAGCGCATCGGGCTGACCGGGCGCCGGGATGAGATCTATACCCTGGCCGGGGAATTTGACGCCATGTTTGCCCGGCTGCAAAGCGCCTTCGAGCGGGAAAAACAGTTTACCGACGATGCTTCCCACGAACTGCGCACCCCCACGGCGGTGATTCTCTCCCAGAGTGAGTACGCGCTGAACCATACGGCTCCGGAAGGGGAGACCCGTGCGGCGCTGGAAAGCATCCACACCCAGGCAGCCCGGATGGCGGCGCTTCTTTCCCAGCTGCTGCTGTTGGCCCGGGCGGATGCCGGGCGGCAGGTGCTGCAGCGGGAATCCGTGAACCTGAGCGAGCTGGTGGAAATGGTGGCCGAAACCGAAGCCGAGCAGGCCGAGGCGCAGAAGATTACGGTGGAAACCGACCTGGAGGCGGATGTACGGGTACAGGGGGATGAAACTATGCTGATGCGGTTGTTCATCAACCTGACCGAGAATGCCATCCGGTATGGCCGCCCCGGCGGGCAGGTACGGCTGACATTGCGGCGCGAAAAGGACCAAGCCGTGGCGGCAGTAACGGATGACGGCATCGGTATAGCTCCGGAACATCTGGATAAGATCTGGCAGCGGTTCTGGCAGGAGGACCCCGCCCGCAGTGACGGCGGTGCCGGACTGGGGCTGGCCATGGTGCGGTGGATCGCCGAAGCCCACGGCGGCCATGTGCAGGTGGAAAGTACACCCGGTGCGGGCAGTACCTTTACTGTTTCGATCCCCTGCGAAAAAAAGGAGAAATCTTAATGTGCCTTTAATCTGGCGGCGGTATACTGTAACCACAATCCAACCAAACGCAACCTTGTAAAGGAGGACATACAAATGAAAAAGCGTACTTTGTCTTTGATTACCGCCGCCGCGCTGGCTGCGCTGCTGATGACCGGTTGTGCCCAGGCTGCCGCCTACAACGGCCGCACGACCACCGCTCCCCAGACCGGGGAATCCACCACCACGGATGATGCGGTGTTGGTAGCGCCGGAATCCACGGCGTCCGCCCCGGTGGCGGCACCGGCCAGCGAACCCACCACCAGCATTGCAGGCGGAGCCGATGCCGCCAATGGGTATATCGGGGAAGATGCGGCCAAGGCGGCTGCTCTGGAACATGCCGGTCTGGCCGAAAGCGACCTGCAGGGCATCCGGGCCAAGCTGGAATACGAGGATGGCCGTGCGGTGTATGATGTGGAATTTGTCCGCACCACCGATGCCGGTGCCGAGGAATACGACTATGAGATCGACGCCACCACCGGGGAAATCCTTTCCTACGACTACGATGCCGAGTATTATATCGGCACCCAGACCGTGGAAGGCAGCGGCACTGCCGTTACCGCCGACCAGGCCAAGCAGATCGCCCTGGCTCACGCCGGTGTGGCTGAAACCGACATCCGCAGCCTGGAACTGGAAACCGACCGGGATAACGGCCGCACGGTCTATGAATTCTCCTGGAAGGTAGGCTTTACCGAGTATGACTACGAGATCGACGCTGATACCGGCGAGATTTTGAGCTACTCTCAGGAACAGGATGACTGACAACAGCAGGGCGCTCCCGCGGGAGCGCCCTGTTTTTTTGCCCGTTGACAGCACAGATACAGACGAATAAGATAAAATCAGAAAAAATCATAACGGGATGAATGGATTCGCCCCTGCCCTTCGTATTCAGGGTGAAAGGATACCCAACCACAACCTGCAAAAGGAGGGCTTTGCGATGAAAAGAACCGCTATGTTGATCACCGCCACGCTGCTGGCCTGTACGGTAGGCGCCACCGGGGTCTGGGCAGCCGGGCCGGGACGCAGCTGCCGCAACCGGACCTGCACCACGGAACAATGCCGTTTTGTGGATGAGGACGGGGACGGTATTTGCGACAACCGCACCGATGGTATAACGGGACGGTACTATACCGATGAAAACGGCGACGGTATCTGTGATTACCGGGCTGCGGCAGGCTGCCGGGGCGGCGGCCGAGCGGGAGGGTGCCGGGCATAAACACAATGGGGGAGCAGGCTGTGCAGGAACTGCCCGGGGCGTACCGGGATGTGGTGTATCTTCATTACTATGAGGGGTATACCGCACCGGAAATTGCCGGGATTCTGGGCAAAAACGTGAACACTGTCTATACACAGCTGACCCGTGCCCGGGGGCTGCTGCGTCAGGCACTGGGAGGTGAGGACGATGCGTGAAAAAATCCGCGAGGCTTTCGACAGCGTCCATGCAGAACCGGAACTGAAAGCGGCAGCCCGGCAAGCGGTGGCCCGGCGGGCAGCGCGCAGGCACCGGCCGATCCGGCGGCTGGGTATAGCCCTGGCTGCTGCCGCCTGCGCGGTGGTGTTGGCGGGGGGCTGGCTGTATGCCACCCCTACGGTGCAGATCAGCATCGATATCAACCCCTCGTTGGAGCTGGGGATCAATCGGTTTGGCCGGGTCATCTCGGTGGAAGGATGGAACGATGACGGCACCGCACTGGCGCAGACGGTGAACGTGACCCACCTTTCCTATACGGACGCGGTGGAGACTATTCTGGCCAGCGAACCGGTGGAAACTTTGCTGGCGGAAAACGGTGTGGTGGAGATCGGCGTTATCGGGACGGACACAGACCGGTGTGCCCGTATGCTGGAAAACGTCCGTGCCTGCACCCGGGAGCAGCAGAACGCCCACTGCTATCAGGCGGACCCGGACCAACTGGCCCAGGCCCACGGGTGCGGGCTGTCCTACGGCAAATACCGCGTGTATCTGGAACTGGCTGCCCTGGACCCGACCATCACACCGGAAGCGGTGCAGGATATGACCATGCGGGAAATCCGGGAGCGCATCGCAGCGCTGTCCGGGCATACTTTGCCGGCAGCTGCCGACGATTCCGCCGCAGCAGCTGCCGAACCAACGGAAGACGGTTTACAACAAAAAACGCCCGGCCATCATGGGGCCGGGCATCACGGGGACGATTAACGTCCCCGTTTTTTAGTTATCCCATACGAACCGGGGCTTGTTCCCCAGGGGGTAGCAGTGCAGTGCACTGCCGTCGGTGGTCTCTTCGGTCATCCGCACGCCGTGCAGGCAGCCGCTGTCGTAGGTCTTGTAGTAGTAGACCTGCTCCTGGGTGTCAATGCAGCAGGAGTAGGTGGTTTCGTCGCAGCGGCCTTCGGGGGTAAGCACGCTGCCCTGTACCATGGAAACCGCATCCAGCAGATGGAAGAACTGGCTTACCTGACCGGGACGATCCTCCGGAAAAACGGCATGCTGGCGCAGAAAAGCGATTTTTACAAACCGGGACATGGGGCTGGCATCCCCCGGCAGACCCATGCCGCCAAAGCCCTGGCCGTAAACCTTCAGGTCCAGGGCGGGGGCAAAGGTGTTCTCCGGTGTGCGGGGCGAAATGCCCCGGTAGTTGTTCAGGTTCATCACCTGGTAGGGGTAGGGCGGGTTGTTGGTCAGTACCCCGGCCACATCTTCGTAAAAATGCAGGCCGTCCGCCCGGGGTTCCATCAGAAAACTGCCGTCCGGGCCTGCCACCTGCCAGTGCAGCGCTGCCAGGGGATACCCCGGCGCAAAGGGAATGGCCACCAGCCGCACCTTTTGCAGCAGGGCCTTGGCCTCGGCAGCGGTGGCACAGCTGCCCAGTACCAGGGGAATCAGTTCATAGGGAGCCAGGTTCGTGGCCTGGGGGTCCGGTTCTGCAAAATAGTGGGCGTTATCGGGAAAATACAGCCCCGCCATATACAGGCCTTTTTCGTTGGCGGCCTCGGCGTAAAGGGGTGTGTTTTGGGCTACGCTGGCCATGCCGATCATGGCATAATGTTGGGGCAGCGGTTCATGATGATGGAAGGTAAATTCATACGCCCGGGGCGTAATGACCACCTGTTCTCCAAAATGATATTCCAAATCCAGATTGCGGCCATACAGACCGCGGTTACAAAAAGAAATGCTGGTACACATAGCGGTACCTCCTTGCCAAATGGCGTTTCTTACAGTATACCCCTTCGGCGGCACAAGTACAATCCCGGCACAAAAAAGTTACAGATGCCTTGACAACGGAGGGGGATGGGTCTATACTATACATCAAGAAATTTTGATGTGAGGTGCAGCCCATGGATGCCTACGAGCAGGACGCCAAGATCTTCAAGGCATTGTGCGACCCCAAGCGTCTGGCCATTCTGGAACAGCTGCGCAGCGGGGAAAAATGTGCCTGCAAACTGCAGGAACTGCTGGCCCTGACCCAGTCGGGCCTTTCCTACCACATGAAGATCCTGTGTGAGTCCGGCCTGGTGCTGGCCCGGCAGGAGGGCAAGTGGACCCATTACCGCCTGAACGCCGATGGTCAGGCCCGCGCCGTGCAGCGGCTGCTGGCCCTGACCACCCCGGCAGCAGAAGCGCCTGCCTGCGGCTGCTGCGGGAAATAAAACACGCCGCCCTGCGCGGTTCCGTAAGAAAACAAAGCCGCAAAATCCTGGCTGCAGAGCAGCATCTGCTGCGTTATCGGGCCTTGCGTTCCACCAAGGAGCGCTGCGTCCCTCTGCCTTGCATCTGCCGCTTTGCAGCGATTTTGCGGTGCTTTGCAGTTCTTTCAGAACCTTTGTTTTCTTGCGTCACGCGCGCCCTGCGGCAATTTTTTGCAAACTAAACATCAAAAAAACTTGATTTGACAAAAGGGGGGTTCCCAATGAATCTTTGGTTGTTTTTCCAGAATCAGGTGCTGGGAATGCAGTGGCTCAACACGCTGGTAGGGGCACTGCTCACCGCCCTGGGGGTGGATACCGCCGGGCGGCTGGGCGGCAGCCTGCAATTTTTCCTCTATGATACGGTAAAAATCAGTGTGCTTTTGCTGGTGCTGATTTTTGGCATCTCCTGGGTGCAGAGTTACTTCCCGCCCCAGCGCAGCCGCCGTATTATGGGGCGGTTCCATGGTCTGGCGGCCAATACGGTGGCCGCGCTGCTGGGCACCGTCACACCGTTTTGTTCCTGTTCTTCCATTCCCATCTTTATCGGGTTTACGGGGGCGGGGCTGCCGTTGGGCGTGACCTTTTCTTTCCTGATCTCCTCGCCTATGGTGGATTTGGGCAGTCTGGTGCTGCTCACCGGCGTGTTCGGGGTCAAGGTGGCGGCGGCCTATGTGGTGCTGGGGCTGGTGATCGCGGTGGCAGGTGGTACCCTCATCCAGGCACTGCACATGGAAAATCACCTGGAACCGCTGGCCCATGCAGGCAATGGTGTGGACCTGGAGGACCCCGCGCTTACCACCGCCGACCGGCTGCGCTATGCCCGGGGGCAGGCGGTTTCCACCTATCGCAAAGTGCTGCCCTACCTGCTGGTGGGGGTAGGCGTGGGGGCGGTCATCCACAACTGGATTCCCCAGACCTGGGTAGAAACGGTGCTTGGCTCCGGCAACCCCTTCGGCGTGCTGGCTGCGGTGCTGGTGGGCGTGCCCATGTATGCCGATATTTTCGGCACCATCCCGGTAGCCGAAGCGTTGCTGACCAAAGGTGCCCAACTGGGTACGGTACTGGCTTTCATGATGGCGGTCACCACCCTGTCTTTGCCTTCGCTGATTCTGCTGCGTAAAGTGGTCAAACCCAAACTGTTGGGGCTGTTTGTAGGCATCTGTGTGGTGGGCATCGTGCTGGTGGGCTACCTGTTCAATCTGCTGCAATTTGTTTTGTTATAAAATAAGGAGGACACAATTATGAAACTGTTTGGCAAAAAAGAATCTGTGCAAAAAGAAACTGGCAACGAGGCCGTGAAGGTACTGGGCGGCGGCTGTGCCAACTGCCACGCGCTGGAGGATGCGGCCAAAGCGGCCCTGGGAGAGTTAGGTCTGCCCCAGGAGGTAGGCCATATCACCGATTTTGCCCAGATCGCGGCTTGCGGTGTGCTGCAGACCCCGGCCCTGATGGTGGACGGCCAGGTGGTATCCAGCGGCCGGGTACTCACGAAAGAGGAAGCCAAGGCTCTGATTGAGAAAGCGCGGGCCCAGGCATGAGCGGCAAACCGAAAGTAGCCTTTATCTGCGTGCACAACTCCTGCCGCAGCCAGATCGCCGAGGCACTGGGGCGCCTGCTGGCCGCCGATACGTTCGAGAGCTATTCCGCCGGTACCGAGACCAAACCCGCCATTAACCCCGACGCCTTGCGTCTGGTAAAAGCCCGGTACGGCGTGGATATGGCCGCCGCCCAGCGCAGCAAACTGCTGGCGGAACTGCCGCCGGTGGATGTGGTCATTACCATGGGCTGCAACGTACAGTGCCCCATGCTGCCCTGCACCCGGCGGGAGGATTGGGGCCTGCCCGACCCCACGGGCCAGGATGACGCGGCCTTCAACGCGGTGATCGACGAAATTGAGCGCCGGGTATGGCGGCTGCGGGAAGAACTGCGCAACGCCGATTGACGCTGCCTGCCCACCGTGCTATACTGGGTACATCTTAAAACATAAGGCAGGAAAACTGCAATGCATCGTCCTATCTGAAAAATCCCAAAACGCGCAGGCAAGGCGCCGTGTCCCGGCGCCTGTTTGCCGTACACATCCGGGATTTTTGGGAAAGGACGATTTTTTTCGTGAAACGCAATATTTATCTCATGTACGCCATGACCTTTTTGCAGGGTATGGTGTTTTACGGGGCGATAGCCACCTTGTACCGGCAGGCCCAGGGAGTCACGATTTTTCAGATCACCCTCATCGAGAGCATTTCCTATGCCCTGACCATTGCGCTGGAAGTGCCCTGGGGTGTGGTGGCGGACTGCATCGGGTACAAGCGGACTATGGTCTTGTGCTGCTGGCTGTATTTCCTGTCCAAGATCATCTTCTGGCAGGCGTCGGATTTCGGCGGGTTTCTGGCCGAGCGGGTGCTGCTCAGTTTTGTCATCGCCGGTTTTTCCGGCGTGGATACCAGTGTGCTGTATCTCTGCGCCGGGCCGGAACACAGCCAGCATGTGTTCGGCGTCTACAACAGCCTGGGCATGGCGGGCCTGCTCACGGCCTCGGCGGTCTACACCCTCTTCATCGGCGAAAACTACCGCCTCGCCGCGCTGCTCACGGTGTTCAGCTACGGGGCGGCGGCACTGCTTTCGCTGGGCCTTACCGAGGTACACCCGGCCCCCGAAAAAGCCGAAACCCGGGAACCTTTTGCGGCTACGCTGCGGGCTACCCTGGCCGCGCCGGGGCTGCTGGTGTTCCTGATTGCCGTGGGGCTGCTCACCGAGGTACACCAGACGGTCACGGTCTTTCTCAACCAGCTGCAATATGAACGGTGTGGTATAAGCAGTACCGCCATTGGTGCGGTATACATTGCCGCTACCTTGCTGGGGCTTTGCGGCGTCTGGTCTGCCGCCGTCACCCGCCGTACCGGGGACCGGCGGGCTGCTGCGCTGTTCTGCCTGTCACCTGCGCTGGCCTGCACGTTGCTGGTATTCACCGACCGGGCATTGCTCTCGGTAGGGGGGATCTGGCTGTTGCGGGTGTCGGACAGCCTGTTCCAGCCCTTCCAGGCGCAGCTGCGGAACCGTCAGGTGCAAACCGCCAACCGGGCTACGGCCTTGAGCATCCATGCCATGATTCTGGATTGCGTGGCCATCGGTACCAATCTGGCATTCGGCGCGCTGGCCCAATGGGATCTGCGGCTGGCTTTCGGGTTTGGGGCGGCAGTCTGCCTGGCCGCCCTGGGGCTGCTGGCCTTCTGGCGGCGGCGCACCCATCTTGTATAAGGCACAAAGCAGGGAGCAAAAGCTCCCTGCTTTTTCTTGACAGCGTTGGTCTATTGTGATAGATTAAAGATGAAAGCAGTCTATGATGATCGACCGAAAGGAGGGTTCCCGATGTCTGTACAGGAACCGCTGCGTCTGGCGGAAGGGGAGTACCGCTTTGCCTGCCTGGTGTGGGACCATGAACCACTGCCCAGCGGCGAGCTGGTGAAGCTGGCCGCCGACGCTCTGGGCTGGAAAAAGAGTACCACCTACACGGTGCTGAAAAAACTGTGTGAACGGGGCGTGCTGCAAAACGAGGGCGGCACCGTGACCAGCCGGGTGGCCAAACAGGCCGTTCAGTGTGCCGAGAGTGCCGCCGTGGTGGACAAGACCTTTGGCGGCAGTCTGCCCCGGTTTGTGGCGGCGTTTTTGAGCGCCAAGCCCATCAGTGACGCCGAAGCTGCCGAGATTCGCGCCTTGCTGGACGCCGCCCACGACAAGGAGGTGTGACCTATGCGTGACACCGTGCTGCACTTTTTGCTGCTCAGCCTGTGGGGCGGTGCGGCAGCTTTGGGGGCACTGGCCGTCAGTGCGCTGCTGCGGCGGGTGCATACCCCCAGCCGGATGCTTTGCTGGCTGTGGCTGGCGGTGGGGCTGCGTTTTGCCCTGCCCTGGGGGATACCTCTTACCTTGCCGCGCCCCCGCAATGAGCAGCTGGCACAGGCTGCCGATACGGTCCAGGCCCTGACAGAAGGCCCCGCCCCCGCTCCGGCGCCGGTGATCCAGGCGCCTGCTGCGGCAGCTGCATCCGCCGCGCCCTGGTACACCCAGCTGACGGTGTGGCACCTGCTGGCCGCCGTCTGGGCGGCGGGGGTGCTGGTGCTGGCAGTACGGGCGGTGGCCGGGTATGCCCGGCTGCGGCACGCCGTGGCTCTGGCCTGCAAGACGGGGGACGGCTGCTACAGCGGGGACTGTGTGCCCGCGCCCTTTACGCTGGGCATCTTCCGCCCGCGCATCTACCTGCCCGCGGCGCTTACCGGCGCGGCCCGGCAAGCGGTGGTTTTGCATGAGCGCACCCACCTGCGCCGTCATGACCCCCAGATCAAGCCGCTGTTTTATGCGGTGGTTTGCCTGCACTGGTTCAATCCGCTGGCCTGGCTGGCCTTCCGCCAACTGGAACGGGAGATGGAATCCGCCTGCGACGAAGCCGCCGTGCGGGACTGTGATGCCGCCGCCCGCAATGCCTATTGCGAGAGTATTTTACAGTATGCCTTGCAGGGGCGGATGGCGCCGGGGTCCCTGGCCTTCGGGCAGGGCAGTGTCAAGACCCGCATTGTGCACTTGCTGCACTACCGCAAGCTCGGTGCCGGGGCGCTGGTAGTCTGCGCGGCGGCGGTGGGCCTTAGTGTCACCGCCTGCATGATGCAGCCCCAGGTGGAGGAAGCTACCCCCGAGACCGCCGAAACCACCCAGTCCGAACCCGCGCCCCAGTCCACCGCCACGCCGGAGAATGCCGTGACCTTTTCGGCCAACACGGCGGGCCTGCCCAACCTGGATGACCCTGAAAACAGTCCCCGATTCCTATGCCCGGTGGATTATACTTACATCAGCCGGTACATGGACAATAGTCATCGTGGGGATGATTTGGCTGCCGACAAGGGTGCCCCAGTCTACGCAGTTCAGGACGGCGTGGTGACCTACGCCGATTTCCATTACAGTTACGGGTACTGTGTGATCCTGGATCACGGCACCGGGCCGGACGGCAACCAGTGGTCCACCCTCTATGCCCATATGGATGATTACACGGTGGCCAATGGCCAGGTGGTGAAAGCCGGGGAACTCATCGGATATGCAGGAAGTACCGGCAATGCTACCGGCAATCATCTGCACTTTGAAGTATTCCTCAACGGCGGTGTGACGCAACCCCGCTATCTTACCGCCTATCGGGAGGAAGATACCCAGCCCCTCACCACCGAAATGGCCCAGGAACTGCTGGCCCAGGCGGCGGAAAACCAGAGATCTTCCCAGGACCTCCTGCCGCTGGAAAGCCAGACGTTGGCCGAAACGCGGGCGTCCCTGCAGGACCAGCTGGACCAGCTGAAGGACAGGCGGGATGAACTGCAGGTTTCGATGGACAACTTGGCGGCTGGAGCCACCGACCAGGAGAAAGAACTGGCGGAAAACTACCGGCAGCAGATCGACTTGTTTGACCAAGAGATTCAGTTACTCGAAGACCAAATTCAGGTGATCCAGCAACAGCTGGAGGAGGAACAGGCGAAGGAGGACGCCCAGTCTGCCCAGGCCCAGATCCAGCAACAGATCGACGCCGTCCAGTCCTCCGGCAGCGCGGGCACCGACCCGGCGCTGGACGCAGGGGAAAAGGCCGCCCGCCAGCAACTGGATGCTGCCGCCGAACAGCTGGACAGTTATATTTCAGGCAGTGCCAATCAAAACGGCTGAACGAAAATCTCAAAAAATTGACATTTTTGCCGTCCGGGTATATCCTTGTATTGGATAAGGAGTGGCAAAAATGCAACAAACAAAAGAACAAACTTTCGCCCGTTGGGGGTTCTATCTGCTGGGTATGGTGCTGCTGGCACTGGGCCTGACGCTGAACACCAAGACGGGCCTTGGGGCATCGGCCATTGTGTCGGTGCCCTTTACCGTGAGCCAGACAACCGGCTGGGATTTTGGCAACCTGACGCTGGTGGTCTACTGCCTGTTTGTGGCGGCACAGTTTGTCATCAAGGGTAAAAAACGGCGCTGGACCGACCTGCTGCAGATCCCGCTGAGCATCGTGTTCACCCGTTTTCTCAATATCTTTGGAGCGGTGATCCCTTACAAAAGCGGCAACCTGCCCGCCGACCTGGCGCTGCTGGTGGCGGCCATTCTGCTTACCGGCGTGGGCGCGGCTATGACGGTGGATATGCAGCTGATTCCCAACCCCGGGGATGGCATTGTCAGTGCCATCTCTCAGGTGAGCGGCCGGGAACTGGGCTTCTGCAAAAACTGCTTTGACCTGGGCTGCGTCAGTCTTTCGCTGATCATCGGTTTTTGCTTCGGCAATCCGCTGGCCGGTGTGGGCCTTGGTACCTTCATCTCTATGGTGGGGGTGGGGCGCGCCATTGCAGGTTTTAACGCCCTGTGCAAAACAAAACTGGTGCAGGCCTCCGGTCTGGCCTGATAAAAGCAAAAAGGGACTGCCCCCCAGGCAGTCCCTTTTTTGTTTGGGTACGGTCATACGCCGCGCCGCCGCCAGATGCTTTCTACCGCATAACGCACCGCATCAATATGGTGGTTGTTTACGTCGGGGTAGCCGGGCAGCACCTCCCCGGTGCGGTCGTCCCGTTCATACTCGTATTCACTGAACTCCGCCGCCGTGGCCGGGCAACGTTCCGGGTCAATGACAATAGCGGAAAGTCCCTGCAGCCATTTCATGCTTTCCCGCACGCTGCCGGGGCCCTTGATGGCCGCACGGCAGGGCAGGCCCGCTGCCCGGTAGTCGGCGCAGGATTTGGGCTCGGCGGCATCGGCGGTCAGCAAGCCACCTTCGTCGCCGCCCACACCTCGCTCCACCAACAGTTTGGCGGTGTCCCGGTTGGGGGTGCGGGTACGGGTCAGCTCGTCAAAAATCACCAGTGTGCGCCGGGCTGCGTCGTAATAAACGGCGTTGTAGGCCCAGGGGTCGGGGTACCAGCCCCAGTCCACCCCATGGTACAGACGGTCAAAGGCAGCGATCTCCTCGTCCGGTACCGCCCGCAGGGAAAGATTGTCAAACACCGCGGCACCGCTGCCCACCACCTCGCCGCCGTATTCATGGCGGTACGCATCGGGGTTGGTCTTGCGCAGATGCTCCGCATCCGCCCGGAACCGTTCCCCCAGCAAGTCCGGCGGCAGGTCCCGGTAGGTGGAATGGTGTACCAGTTTGCCCTGCCGGGGTTCCAGCACATAGCGGTTCACCCAGCTGCGGGCCATGGCCGGCGGGTTGAAACTTTTCAGTGTCAGGGTCCAGTCCCCGCCGCGCAGAATACTCTGTTCCACGTTGCGAACCTCTTCCGGTCCTTCAAACTGGTCAAGCTCCTCGAACCAACAAAGCCCTACGGCTCCAAAAGGAACCTTCAAACTTTTGAGCTTGCCCGCATCATCCAGGCCGAAAAAGAGAATCTTTTGCCCCGTGGGCAGGTAAGTGCATTCCATGGGGCTGACGGTGCAGCGGAAGTACCGGGCGCATCCCAGCGCGCCGATGGCCCATACGATCTGATTGTACACGCTGTTGCGCAGGGTGCCCGCTACCTTGCGCAGTACCACCGCATGGCAGTCGGGGTGGCGCAGCAGCTGGTATACCAGCTCCAGCGAAAGATAGCTGGACTTGCCCGAACCGCGCCCGCCTTTGGCCACCACTTCCTGCACGGTGCCGCGGCGGATGGCCGTGTGTACCGGCCAGAACACCGGCGCCATGATTTGCTTTATATAGATGCGCACAGCACCCCTCCTTTGTTATGCTTCGTCTACGATGATCACCCCCTCCGTGGTCTGGCCGTCGCCCAGGCCCAGGTGCTTGTACAGCATTTCCAGGGCGCGCAGCTTGTCCGCTACCTTGATGGGTTGACCGCTCCGCTCGGTGCCGGGGTCTGCAAAGGCGATGGCGGCCAGTTCTCCCAGCACATGGTCCGGCGTCAGTTCATTCACTCATGGCATCCCTCCTTTGAGCAATCGCAAAATCCTGCGGGAAGGGGGCTCCCCACAGGGGATTGTAGCCTTATTTTACTACTATAGGTTGTGAAAAACAATGAACTTTCGGGAAAAGAATTGCTCTGTTCATCGCGCAGACTGCCGGTATCGTGTCTAAAATATTTCTTGTGCAGGTGTTGCACCGCCCTGCCGGAACAGGTACAATTTATATACAAGCAAGCAGATAGAGCCGGGAAAATTCTGGCAGGTCCATGCGGGCAGGCGGTAACCGAAAAAGCATTTTTACGCAAATTGCCGTCCCAAACCGGCCGCACATCTGCTGCGCTGCTGCCGGGGGCAGACCCCCGGCGCGCAAAATTAACAATACAGAGTTGGCTGGCTGCAGCCGAAGATCATGAAGGGAGCCTTGCGTATGAACGACCGTAAACCGGAACTTTGCTGGCTGACTGACCCCACGGTTTTTGCCGTCAACCGGCTGGATGCCCATTCCGACCATGTGTGCTACCGTACGGAGGAAGAAGCGGAAAACGGGCGCAGCAGCCTGCGCCAAAGTCTGGATGGGGAATGGCAGTTTGCCTACAGCCCCAACCCCGCCGCCCGTCCCGCGGACTTCAGGCAGGAGGGGGCAGACCTCTCCGCTTTCGGTACGATTCGGGTTCCGGGGCATATCGAACTGCAGGGCTACGGGGAACTGCAGTACACCAATACCATCTATCCGTGGGACGGCCACGCCGCTCTGAACCCGCCCCAGATCGACTGGGACCACGCCCCGGTGGGGAGCTATGTGACTGAATTTACCCTGGACGAAGGTTTGCGCGGGCAAAACGTCTGTGTCAGCTTCCAGGGTGTGGAACAGGCCATGTACCTGTGGTGCAACGGGCAGTTTGTGGGCTATGCCGAGGACAGCTTTACCCCTTCGGATTTTGACCTGACCCCCTGCCTGCGGGAAGGCGTCAACCGCCTGTGCGTGGAAGTGCACAAGCGGTGCAGTGCATCCTGGATCGAGGACCAGGACTTCTTCCGGTTCTCCGGTATTTTCCGGTCGGTATTCCTGTACGCCAAACCCAAGGTGCATCTGGCCGACCTCTGGCTGCAGGCGGGGCTGGAACCGGACAACATCACCGGTACCCTGACGCCCCGGCTGAAACTGGAAGGGGAAACCACCGGTGCCGCCGTGCATCTGCGTCTGACCGACAGTGAAGGCTATGCCCTGTATGACGGCTCGGTGAACGGCGATACACTGGAACTGCAGGGAGTACAGCCCTGGAGCCATGAAACGCCCACCCTGTACCATGCGGTGCTGACACTGACCGACGCAGAAGGCAATCTGCAGGAAGTGGTGCCCTATGACATCGGCTTCCGCCGGTTCGAGATGATCGACGGCATCATGTGCCTGAACGGGGAGCGCATTGTCTTTAACGGCGTCAACCGCCACGAATGGAACGCCGAAAAAGGCCGCGCCATCGGTCCTGAGGATATGTATGCCGCCATGGAGATGTTCCTGCGCAACAACATCAACGCTGTGCGCACCTGCCATTATCCCAACCAGAGCCTGTGGTATGATCTGTGTGACCGCAACGGCATTTATATGATCGATGAAGCCAACCTGGAAAGCCACGGCAGCTGGCAGCGGCTGGACCGGATCGACCCTGAGTGGAACGTGCCGGGCAGCAAACCGGAGTGGAAAGACTGCGTGGTGGACCGGGCCCGCAATATGTTTGAACGGGACAAAAACCATGCGGCGGTGCTCATCTGGTCCTGCGGCAACGAGAGTTATGCCGGTGAGGACATTCTGGCCATGAGCAACTTCTTCCACGAAAACGACCCCGGGCGGCTGGTCCATTACGAAGGCGTGTTCCATAACCGGGAATTTGACGCCATCAGCGATATGGAAAGCCGCATGTACGAAAAGCCCTGGAATATCCGGGCGTACCTGGAGTCCAACCCCGCCAAGCCGTTTATTCTCTGCGAATACATGCACGATATGGGCAACAGCCTGGGGGGCATGGAAAGTTATATCCGCCTGGCGGAGGAATTCCCCCAGTACCAGGGCGGATTCATCTGGGATTACATGGACCAGGCGCTCTGGCACACCGACGCTTTGGGCCGCCGGGTGCTGGGGTACGGCGGCGATTTTGGGGAACGGCCCACCGACTACAATTTCAGCGGCAACGGCATTGTCTATGCCGACGGTACTCCCAAACCCGCCATGCAGGAGGTGCGGTACTGGTATGCCGACCAGCAGACCCGTGCCGCCTGGGATGCCCGCAACGCGGCCGCAGCCAAAGCGGCGGATGAAGCCCTGGCCGCCCGGTGGGCAGCCCGCCCGGCCCGGCCCCTGACCGTGGTGGAAGGGGACGGCAACCTGGGGGTACAGGGCGATGGCTTTGAGGTGCTGTTCTCGTACATCGAGGGCGGCCCGGTATCGCTGCGCATCCGTGGCAACGAGTGGCTGTGGCGTGCGCCCCGCCCGGCGGTATGGCGTGCGTCCACCGACAATGACCGGGGCTGCGGGTCCCCCCAGCGCAGTGCTGTCTGGATGGCGGCTGATGCGCTGACCCGCACCGGAAAACCGGAACAGGTGGAGATCACCGACCAGAAGGTGACAGTCCGTTACCGGTTCAAACTGCTGGGCGTGCCCCAGGCCGAGGCCGTGCTGACCTACACGGTGACAGACCGGGGCGCTATGGAAGTGGAGGCTACCTACCACGGCGCGCCGGAAGCACCGGAATTGCCCTGTTTTGGCGTAAAGTTCCAGACGGCGGCCCCGGTGGCGGTGACCCGTTGGACCGGGCTTTCCGGCGAAACCTATCCCGACCGCTGGAAAGGCGCAGCCTTTGGCAGTTTTGAGGAAGTGCCGCACCATGAACCGCATCTGGTACCGCAGGACGGCGGTATGCATATGAACACCCGGCGGGCAGTGCTGCAGCAGCGGGACAGCCGGGGCCGTACCACGGCAGCGCTGGAATTGCAAAGCTGCGGTACACCCTTTGCCTTCAGTGCGCTGCCCAACACAGCCCAGGAACTGGAGGCAGCCCAGCATCCCGATGAATTGCCCGTTACCGGCCGTACCAGCGTGACGGTACTGGGGGCCGTGCGCGGTGTGGGCGGCATCGACAGCTGGTGGAGCGATGTGGAAGAGCCCTACCGTCTGGACGGAACAGCTGACTATACCGTAAAATTCCGCATTCTGCTGCGCTGAACAAGCAGGCAGCAAAAAACAGAAGGAGCGCACCCAGCGGGTGCGCTCCTTCTGCTTATGGGGAAAAAACGGGAGTGTCAGATAGATTCGGTGTGCAGGAACCAGGCGAAGCCGTAGGGGTACAGCTCCACATCGTTCAGGTCGTCCCGGTGGCCGCCGTACATCAGTTCATCGTAGGGGCCTTTTTCCCAGGAGGATACATGCACAAATTCCGGGCTGAAGTTGAAGAAAGCAATCAGCTTGTGGCCCTTGTACCAGCGCCCGACGCCCAGTACATGGTCGCTGCCGGTGTCAAAGGTCCATACATCTGCCTGGGCGTCAAAGGCCTGTTCCTTGGCGCGGATCTCTTCCAGACGGCGCAGACCTTCAAACTGTTTGCCCTGGCGGGTGGTGGAGTCGTGGCGCAGTTCCGCCAGATCCCACTGGAAATTGCCCCGGTGCAGGTAGCGGCTGTCGTCCCACTTTTCGGGATCGTCGTGGTAGGTGTAGTCGTTCAGCTGGCCGATCTCATCGCCGCTGTACAGCACGGGAATGCCGCTTTGCACCAGCATCCAGGCGTGCAGCATCAGATCGCAGGAGATAGCCCGTTCCATCTTGAAGGGGTCCTGCTCAAAGTCGGCTGCTTCCACGCCGCACAGCGAGGCGGTGGTGCCGCACAGGCGGGCATCACCCAGCCGCGGGTCATCGTTGTACAGCTCACCGCGGCTGTCGCTGCCGGGCCATTTGCCGGTGAACCAGTCATTCAGATATTTCTTGTGGGCTACTTCCTCCGTGCCGAACCGGGCACCCAGCCAGGGGTAATCCAGACCCCAGCCGATATCATCGTGGCAGCGCAGGTAGTTCAGGAACAGGAAGTCCCGGGGCAGGGCACAGACGGTATCCATCTGGTGCCGCAGCAGCGAAACATCCGCCGTGGCCAGAGAATTCCAGGTGGTGGCCATGGTGGTGACGTTGTACAGCATGTGGCATTCCGGCTTTTCCGGTGTGCCGAAGTAGGGCACGACCTTGGCGGGCTCCATAACCACCTCGCCCAGCAGCAGTACGCTGGGGCAGACGATCTCGCAGACCATGCGCATCATCCGCACCAGGGTATGTACCTGGGGCAGGTTGCGGCAGGTGGTGCCCAGTTCTTTCCAGATATAGGGCACAGCGTCCAGACGGATGACGTCGATGCCGCGGTTGGTCAGGTAGAGCAGGTTTTCGGTCATGTCGTTGAAAACCACGGGGTTCGCATAGTTCAGGTCCCACTGGTAGGGGTAGAAGTTGGTCATGACCACCTGCTGGCAGTCATCCAGCCAGGTAAAGCTGCCCGGCGCCGTGGTGGGGAACACCTGGGGCACAGTCTTTTCAAACTCGTTGGGAATATCCCAGTTGTCATAGAAGAAGTAACGGTCGCGGTAGCCAGGTTCCCCGGCGCGGGCCTTCTTGGCCCACTCGTGGTCCTCGCTGGTGTGGTTCATCACAAAGTCCAGGCAGAGGCTCATGCCCTTCTCGCGGCAGGCATCGGCCAGGTGTTCCAGGTCGGCCATGGTGCCCAGTTCCGGCTGCACGGTGCGGAAATCCGCTACCGCATAACCGCCGTCGCTGCGGCCCTTGGGGCTTTGCAGCAGCGGCATCAGGTGCAGGTAGTTTACGCCGCATTCCTGGATGTAGGGCAGCTTTTCCTCCACGCCTTTCAGGGTGCCTGCAAAGGCGTTGGTATACATCATCATGCCCAGCAGATCCTGCCGGCGGTACCAGTTGGGGTCGGCCTCCCGGGCGGCGTCCTGGGCGCGCAGGGCCGGTTTGCGGTCAGCCCAGGCTTTGCGCAGCATGCTCACGCAGTATTCAAACGCCTGCTCGTCGCCGTGGTACAGCTCACAGTACAGCCATTTCAGTTCGCCGTAGTGGCGGGCCAGGCGGCGCTCAAAGACGGCGTCATCGCTCTCTGCCGCAGCCTTCGGGGCTTCGACAGGAGCGGCTTTCAGGGCTTCCGTCTTCGGGGCGGCCTTCAGCTTTTCGGGCACGGGCGCAGCAGCCAGTTTCTCCTGCTTCGGAGCGGCCTTCAACTTCTCCTGGGTGGGGGCTGCTTTCAGCTTTTCCTGTACGGGGGCTGCCTTGATCTGTTCCTGCTTCGGGGCAGCTTTCAGCGCAGGCTGGGCAGCTGCCTGAGAAGTCGGGACGGATTTCTCGGCCGGGGCAGCTTCAACAGGGGCCTTTACCTCTGCGGTCTTTTCGACGTTGGCCGCGGGGGCCGCGGATTGGGCCCGGGCGGCAGCAGCGGCTTTGCGGGTGGCTGCCTTTTTATTTTTTCCGGATTTCATCGGATATCCTCCTTTTTGGTGTCACACACGAACCAGATGCAACTGCATGCTGGGGAAGTCACCCACCATCTGCGGCAGCGTATAACCAGCATACATCAAAGTGCTGCCGCTGTAAACAGCGCCGGTGTAGCGGTCGGCCTTGGCGGCACCGCTCTCCGGCGTGGAGGTGGTGCCGTAAATGTGCAGGCTTTCCACACGGTACAGGGCGTTTTCTTCCAGGCCGCGCAGGCAGAGATGCAGCGGGCGGGAGTTGGCCTCGGGATGGGTCAGGACCAGATTTACCAGCGATTCTTTTTCGGTCATGGTCTGCCAGGCGGTATACCGCGGCTCGCTGGTGGGATCGCTCAGACGGTAGTAAAGACCGTTCTGCAGCACATCGTAGTACTTTTTGAAAGTCTCGATCTGCTCTTTGACCTGTTCGCATTCTTCGTCGGTCAGTTTACCCAGGTCCAGCTCGTAGCCAAAGGTGCCGCTCATAGCCACCACGGCACGGGTCCACAGCGGCGTGGTGCGGCCGGTCTGGTGGTTGGGGCAGGCCGAAACATGGGCACCCATGGTGGAAACGGGATAGCCGAAGGAGGTGCCGTGCTGGATGGTCAGCCGCTCGATGGCGTCGGTGTCGTCGCTGCACCAGATCTGCGGGAAGTAGGCCAGCATACCGGCGTCAAAACGGCCGCCGCCGCCGGCACAGCCCTCAAACAACACGTCGGGGAAGGCTGTGGTCAACCGGTCCAGCAGGCGGTAAACGCCCAGCATATACCGGTGGGCCACTTCGCCCTGACGTTCGGGGGGCAGGGCGCGACTGTACACATCGGACATGTTGCGGTTCATATCCCACTTGACATATTCAATGTGGTGGTTGCGCAGCAGGTTGCTCAGCACGTCGGTCAGGTAATCCACCACTTCGTCGCGGCCCATGTCCAGCACCAGCTGGTCACGGCCCATGGCAGGGTCACGGCCGGGCAGGGTCAGCGCCCAGTCATGGTGGGCACGGTACAGGTCGGAATCCTCGCTGATCATCTCGGGTTCCACCCAGATGCCGAACTTCATGCCCAGGGCGTTCACACGCTCGATCAGCGGATTCAGGCCGCCGGGCAGTTTGTCCTCGTTTACATACCAGTCGCCCAGGCCGCTGTTGTCATCGTTGCGTTTGCCGAACCAGCCATCGTCCAGCACCAGCATTTCCACACCCAGGCTGGCGGCCTTTTCGGCAATGCGGCAGATGGTGTCGGTGGTGAACTGGAAGTAGGTGGCCTCCCAGTTGTTGATCAGCACCGGGCGGCGGGTAAAGCGGAAGGGGCTGCGGCAGATGTTGTGCCGCACAAAATGTTGGTACCGCTGGGACAGCGCGTTCAGTCCGTCCGGGGCGCAGCAAAGCAGCACTTCCGGTGCGGTAAAGGATTCATCGGGTTTGAGTTCCCAACGGAAACGTTCATCATGAATGCCGCTGACCACACGGGTGGAGCCGTTCTGGTCCACCTCAATATCGGTGCGGTGGCTGCCGGAATAGACCAGCATCATGCCGTAGCACAGGCCGGAGGTTTCGGTAGCATTGCGGTCACACAGGATCACAAAGGGGTTGTGATGGTGGCTGGAAGCGCCCCGGGTGGAAGAAACCGTCTGGATGGCGTTGGCCAGCGGGGTGCGCTGCATCTGCCGTTCCATGGCGTGGCGGCCATGGAAGTGGATCATATCCCACTGGCCGAAAGGCAGATCCAGGCACATAGAAGCAACTTTTTCCAGCTGCAGGGTGCCGGTGCCGTTATTGCGCAGCCGCACTGCCCGGGTAATGATATCCTGGTCGGCAAATACGCCGTACAGAAGATCCAGTTCCAGGCCGGTTACAAGATCACGCAGGGTGATGCAGAGGGTTTCGGCGTCGCCGTTTTCCTCATGGGCGCTGGGCAGGCCTTCCAGAGAATACTTGCCGCGCTGGATGCGGTGAGAAACATAGACAAAATCCGCACCGGCGGCGCCAGCCTCATTGCGTACCACCACGCAGGACAACCGGAAATCCCCCACGTTGCAGCCGGTGTATTCCTGGGGCAAAACGTCAGGCGAAACGCCCCGTTCCCGGCGGCAGGGGTAATAGTCCGGCGAAAAACCGTGGTCGGCAGGGGGGTACAGAGCGCTCAGGTCGCCCTGGCCGATGCTGCGTCCGTAATACAGGTGCAGCAGATGCCCGCGTTCATCCACCCGCATACGGTAACTGGTGCGGGCGGTCTCCAGCGAAAAAACGCTTGTGGCGGTGTCGAATTGAATGCCCATAAAAGGACCTCCTGAAAAAAGTATATAGACAGTGCCGGACCGGTACCAGGAGAAAAAAAGGTCCGGGCACACTGTTTTCCAAAGAAACAGCGGCAGGCAGGCGGACCGGATGCACCGGCCGTCCGCCTGCCGCTGGAGTGCCTGTTCTCAGGCGATAAAAGCGATGGGACGAATTATTTGCCGCCGGTCATCGCAATGCCCTGGATGAACTGTTTCTGGAACAGCAGATACAGGATGACCATGGGGATCATGGCCAGAAGGCTGCCGGCCATCAGGACCGGGAAGTTGGTGGTGTACTGGCCGTTCAGGGTGGAAAGGCCGGCGGAAAGAGTCATCATGTTCAAATCGGTGTTGCAGATCAGCGGCCACATCAGGTCGGAGTAAGCAAACACGGCGGTAAAGATCGCCAGAGCGGCGCAGCTGGAACCGGTCAGAGGGAACATGACCTTGCTGAAGGTCTGCCACTTGGTGCAGCCGTCCAGATAGGCGGCTTCGGCGATTTCATTGGGAATGCCCAGGTAGGTCTGCCGCAGGAAGAAGGTTCCGAAAGCGGAAACCAGGCCGGGGAACACCAGAGCGAAGATGGTGTTGGTCAGGCCCATGCGGGCAAGCATCAGATACTGGGGGGTGATGAAGATCTGGCTGGGCAGCATCATCTGGACCAGCACGATGCCGAACAGCAGGTTCTTGCAGGGGAACTGCAGCTTGGCAAAGGCGTAACCGGCCATGGAGCTGAAGATGACGGCGCACAGCACACGGAAGACGATCAACAGGGCGGTGTTGACGTACAGGTTAAAGAAGGGCAGGCTGGCCAGGGCGGTGACGAAGTTGTCGAAATTCCACTGGGAGGGCAGAATCTGCGGCGGAATGGCCATGGATTCGGCCTGGGTCTTGAAGCTGGTCAAGAGCATCCAGACAAAGGGGAAGATCATCAGGATGCTGCCCAGGATCAGGACAACATACGTCAGCGTGGTGGAAAGCCGCTTGTTGCTTTTCATACTGGTATTCATACTTTACACCTCACACCTCGTAATTGACCCACTTTTTCTGGCCCCAGAACTGGAAGAGGGTGACAACACCGATCAGCAGCACGGTCCAGACAACGATGGCGGACGCATAGCCCTTGTCGCCGGCAATAAAGCTCTCACGATAGAACAGGGACATCAAGCTTTGGGCGTCGTTCAGGGCGGGGTTGGCGTCATCCACCATCATGTAGATCAGGTCGAAGACCTTCAGGGAGGACATCAGACGCATGATCATAACCACGAACAGGGTGGGCGAAACCATGGGCAGCGTGATGGAGAAGAACTGTTTGACCTTGCCGGCACCGTCCAGGTCGGCAGCCTCATACAAGGTAGCCGAGACGTTCTGCAGGCCGGCCAGCAGCAACACGGCGTCGTAGCCGATGTTGGACCAGATCTGGACCACAGCGCAGGTGAAAAGTACGAAGCGGGAATCGGTCAGCCAACCGACGTTGGTACCCAGCATCGTATTGATAATACCATACTGAGAGTTAAAAATCCACTTCCAAACCATGGCGACGGCGGCAGGCGCCACGACCATGGGCAGGAAGAAGATGGCGCGGAAGGTGGTGCGGCCGCGGATCTTGCTGTTGAGCAGTACAGCAACCAGCAGCGCCAGGAAGATGCCCACCGGCACCGTCAGGATACAGAACAGGATGGTGTTCCCGGTTGCCTTCCAGAATTCGGCATTCTGGAACATCTCCACGTAGTTGTCGATGCCTTCGAACTCAAACATGCCGAAGGGCAGCGACTTGGAAAAGCTCATGTAAATGGCCTGAATAAAAGGCCAGATGTTCAAAACCAGCAGGCCGATGATGGTGGGCGCCACCATGATGAGGCCCCACTTGGCACCGTCACGGGCAAGCTTCGATGTCTTTTGCATTACGCATCCTCCTCCGGGTAATATTCGGCACTGGTCTCATCCACAATGTCCTGCATGGTCTGCAGGCCGGTATCCAGGTCCAGTTCACCGGTGTAGATCTTCAGCAGCGTGTCGCTGACGGGGGTCTTCCACTCGGGGCGGGCGGCGTTGTTCACGCTCTGGACGCAGTAGTCAAACATATCGATGAAGGGCTGCACGTTGATGGGATACTCATCAAAGACACCCACCCAGGTCTCTTCCAGGCCTTCGTAGGCGGGAATAGCGGCGCCGCTCTCACCCTGGATGCGCTGGCCTTCCTCGCTGCCGAAGAACTTCAGCACGTCCTTGACGATGTCCAGGTGTTTGTTGGTGGCGCTGGTGGCGTAGCTCAAACCATTGGAGATGGAGGCGCGGCCGTCACCGTTGATGGGATCGGGGCACTTGGGCAGAACGGCCACATCCCACTTGCCCACCATGTCGGGGTAATTCTGCAGCTCGCTCAGGATGTTCCAGTCGCCTTCAAAGAACATGGCGCCCTTCTCAGAGAAGAAGGCGGTGCCGGGCGCGGTTTCGGCAAAGTAGTTCTGGTCAGGGCACCATTCGTTGTCCTGCAGGCCGATGTAGAATTCCATGCCCTTCTTGGTGGCCGGGTCGGTAAAGTTGCCGCGGGTCTTGTCCTCGGTCAGGATGCTGCCGCCTGCCTGGTACACAAAGTTCCAGTAACCCAGCTGGTCGTCGCCGTAGGCCATGTAGCCGTACTTGCCGGTGGCGTCGTAAATCTTCTGCGAAGCTTCGCACAAGTCATCCCAGGTCCAGGTTTCGTCAGGGTAGGCAACACCGGCGGCATCAAACATCTCCTTGTTGTACACAAGGCCGACGGTGTCCTTGTCTTTGGGCACAGCGTACAGGTTGCCGTCGGAACCACTGGCGTTGGCCAGCGAAATCTCCGAGAAATGCTCGGTTTCCACAATGTCGGAGCAGTCGGCCAGCTTGCCGTAGTCGGCATACTTCAGGATCTCGTTGGTGTGCATCCAGAAGATGTCGGGCATCTGGTTGGAGATGGCGGCAGCTTCCAGCTTGGTCCAGTATTCATCCCAGCTGGTGACCTGCACTTCAATGTGGACGTTGGGATGCTGCTCGGTGTAGGCGTCACACATCGCCTGCATGCCGTCGCGCTGCGCAACGTCCCAGATCTGGAACGTCAGGTTCACGGTGCCGTCGGCGCTGTCCGATCCGCATGCGGTCAGGCCCGTGGCTAAACCAGCCGTCAGGCACGTCGCCATCAACCCGGCAACCAACTTCCGTTTGATGTTCATAAGATGTCTTCCTCCTGTTGATCATTTGCAGTGGTTCTGCAGTGGTTCGCTGCCCGCCCGGCCGGTGCGGCAGTGGGAGAATGGGTTTTCGCCAATTTGATGAAATTTCTTTGAAAATTTTGTGCAATGTGCACTATGCACAAAATATTTCCCGAATCAGCAGCTTTATTATACAATTTGTGCAACCTGTCGTGAATATCTTTATCCCACTTTTTATATCTCAATTTGTAGGATTTCTGCGATTTTTATTGAAGTGTAGACGCATTATGGTATATAATGGGTGTAAACAAAATAAGGGGGAAAGCCGGATGCAGCATAAAGAGGACGTTTTTACCGAAAATAAGCTCAAATTCCATGTATTCCAGGATGAACGGTTCGTAGATCTGACCCTGTACCAGTACGGATGGGAACGCAACGAGCCGCTGCATTCCTACGGCCCCCACAAGCGGGACCATTACCTGTTCCATTATGTGATCTCGGGCCGGGGCACCCTGTATGCCAACGAGCAGACCTACCATATTGAGGGCGGCCGCGGTTTTTTGATCGTGCCGGACCAGACCACCACCTATGTGGCCGATAAGGATGACCCCTGGGAATATACCTGGATCGAATTTGACGGGCTGCGTGTCAGCGAAAGTCTGAGTCTGGCAGGGCTGAGCCCGACCCAGCCGGTGTATACGCCGCAGAACCACGAAGCCGCTCTGGCCTTGCAGGAACAGATGATGTACATTGTCAACCATCCCCAGGACAGCCCGGTGCGGCAGATCGGCAACGGCTTTTTGTTCTTGGATCAGCTGGTGCAGTCCTCGGTTGCGCGGCGCCTGCCCAGCCAGCGCCGGCTGCGGGACTTTTATATGAAGGAAGCGCTTTCCTTTATTGAGCAAAATTACCAGCGGGATATCTCCATTGAGGAGATCGCGGCGTTCTGTGGGCTGAACCGCAGTTACTTCGGCAAGGTGTTCCGGGACTCCATGGGGGAAAGTCCCCAGGCGTTTTTGCTCCATTACCGCATGGCACGGGCGGCCCAGATGCTCAAAGAAACAGCGCTGCCCATCGGCACCATCAGCAGCATGGTCAGCTATGCCAACCAGCTGCATTTTTCCCGGGCGTTCAAATCGGTGTACGGGGTGGCACCCCGTACTTACCGGCAGACCCATTTTATCCGCAAGGAAGAAAAGTTTCCGGGCGGTACTGTTTGACAGCCGTCCCCGGCTGCGGTATGCTACATCCAAGGGAGGAAACGCCTATGGAATTTGCCCAATACTTTCCCGTATGGGATAAACTGACCCCCGCCTGGCAGCGGGACCTTGCTGCGGCGGCAGTGCTGCGCAAAGTGCCCGCCGGCACACTGCTGCATAACGGCAGCGCCGACTGCATCGGCTTTTTGCTGGTGCGTACCGGCCAGCTGCGGGCATACATCCTTTCCGATGAAGGGCGCGAGATCACCCTGTACCGGCTGTTTGCCCGGGATATGTGCCTGCTGTCAGCTTCCTGCATTCTGCGGGGGCTGCAGTACGATGTGGCCATTCAGGCGGAAAAAGATACCGAGCTGTGGCAGATTCCGGCCCAGCGCTACAAGCAGCTGATGGAGGAATCCGCTCCGGTGGCCAACTACACCAACGAGGTGATGGCCACCCGCTTTTCGGATGTGATGTGGCTCATGGAGCAGATCTTGTGGAAAAGTTTCGATAAACGGCTGGCGGCCTTTTTGCTGGAAGAGAGCGCTCTGGAAGGGGGCACGGTGCTCAAGACTACCCACGAGATTATCGGGCATCATCTGGGGTCCCCGCGGGAAGTAGTTACCCGGATGCTGCGCTACTTCCAGGAGGAAGGGCTGGTCAGACTGTCCCGGGGTACGGTGGAACTGCTGGACACCGCCCGCCTGCAAACCCTGGCGGAAGGATAAAAAATCCCGGCCGGCAAATATCTGCCGATCGGGATAGTATGAAGGTAAAAAACGCGTTCCTGTGGCCGGAGTACGGCGCAGGAACGCGTTTTTTGATGTTGGGTGTTCAAGAGACGAACAAAAACTGAACCGCACGTTTGAGGTGCGCTTATTTGTCCATGCCGCAGGCAAAGGCCTGATTGCTCTGGCAGCGGTCGGTGGTCACCGCTTCATAGAAGCGGTAGCCGCCCGCAAAGTTGTAGCAGGTAAACCCGTGCTGGGCCAGGATGCGGCAGGCCAGATAGCTGCGCAGGCCGCTCTGGCACATAACGTACACCGGTTTGGCCGGGTCCAGTTCGTTCAACCGGTCCCGCAGTTCGTCCAACGGTAAGTTGATAAAGCCGTCGGCGTGGCCCCGGCTGTATTCGCCGGTAGTGCGGGTATCCAGCAGCGTTATGCTGCCATCCCGGGGCAGGGTGGCCAGTTCGTCCAGCCGGAACTGCTTTACCTTGCCGGTGAGCAGGTTTTCCATCATATAGCCTGCCATGTTCACAGGGTCTTTGGCCGAGGAGTAGGGCGGCGCATAGGCCAGATCCAGTTCGGTCAGGTCGGCGGCGGTCATGCCCGCCCGGATGGCGGTGGCCAATACGTCGATGCGCTTGTCCACGCCGTCAGAACCTACGATCTGGGCCCCCAGCAGCTTGCCGGTGTTGCGCTCAAACAGGACCTTCATGGTCATTACGCGGCCGCCGGGGTAGTATCCGGCGTGGTTCATGGGGGAGAGCACCACGGCCTCCACATCCAGCCCCGCCCGGCGGGCGGCGGCTTCGTTCAGACCGGTGGCAGCGGCTGTCAGATCAAAGATTTTCAGCACCGAACTGCCCTGAGAGCCCTTGTACCGGCTGTCGCCGCCGGCCATGTTGTCCGCTGCAATGCGGCCCTGTTTGTTGGCGGGTCCTGCCAGAGCGATGAGGGCGGGCTGCCCGGTAACAAAGTGGTTGACCTGCACCGCGTCACCCACGGCGTAAATGTCCGGGTCGGAGGTCTGCATCCGGTCGTTGACCAGAATGCTGCCCTTCAGGCCCAGTTCCAGCCCGGCCTCGGCAGCCAGACGGCTGTCCGGTGTCACACCGATGGCCAGAATGACCATGTCTGCCTGCAAGGGCTGCTCGTCTTTGAGCAGTACCTGCACGCCGCCTTCCGATTCGGCAAAACCTTCCACCGTGTGGCCCAGGGCCAGCCGGACACCGTGAGCGCGCACTTCCCGGTGGATCAGCGCCGCCATGTCGGCATCAAAGGGAGTCATCAGCTGTTTGGGGCGCTGTACGATGGTCACGTCCAGCCCGCGCTCCCGCAAATTCTCGGCCAGTTCCAGGCCGATGAAACCGCCGCCGGCCAGCACCACCGATTTCGGGTGCTGCGTATCCACAAAGCGGCGGATGCGCAGGGTGTCCTCCACGGTGCGCAGGGTGAACAGGCGATCCAGACCCACACCGGGCAGTGCGGGCTGGGTGGGCCGGGCGCCGGGGGCCAGCAGCAGTTTATCGTAAGATTCCTGGAAAACTTCGCCGGTGGCAAGATTGCGTACCGTCACCGTTTTGGCGCTGCGGTCAATGGCAGTGACTTCGTGGTGGACCTTCATCTGCACCCGGAACCGCTCATAAAAGCTTTCCGGGGTCTGCAGGGTCAGTTCCTCCTGATCTTCGATCACGCCGCCGATGTAATAGGGCAGGCCGCAGTTGGCGTAAGAAACAAACCCCGACCGCTCAAAAACAACGATCTCGGCGGTTTCGTCCAGCCAGCGCAGCCGGGCTGCCGCGGTGGCACCGCCTGCCACACCGCCTACGATGACGATTTTCATCTTATCGTTCCACCTTTCCGTGATAGTTCATGATACCGCCGATGTTGGTCACCTTGGTGTAGCCCATACGCTGCAGCAGACCGGTGGCCTGGCCGGAACGGGCGCCGCTGCGGCAGTACACATACAGCGGGGCATCCTTGGCAGGCGCTACCGATGCAATGCCTTCCAGCGATTGCAGCGGCAGGTTCCGGGCACCGGGAAGATGGCCTTCGGCGTATTCTTCCGAGGTGCGCACATCCAGCAGCAGCGCGCCCGGTGTGTTCCGGCATTCCTGCAGTCCGGCGTCGATGTCCGGCCCGCGCAGAAAATCAAAGAATCCCATGGTTCAGCCCTCCTGTACCAATGCCAGAATCTGGGCCTTGGGACGGGCGCCTACCACCCGCTGGGTGATGCGGCCGTTCTTTACCACCATCAGGGTGGGAATGCTCATGATCTGGAACTGGGTGGCCAGTTCGGGTTCCTGGTCAACGTTGATCTTGCCAACCTTGATTTCGGGATGTTCGGCGGCAATCTCTTCCACCAGGGGGCCTACCATACGGCAGGGACCACACCAGTCAGCCCAGAAGTCCAGCAGTACGGGACGGTCGGCGTTCAGAACCTCGGATTGGAAATTGTTTTTGGTAATATGCAGCACAGACATTGTTTTGTCCTCCTTGTTGTTCATTGTGATATCAGTATACACCCAAGGGCTGTCGTTTTCTGTGATGAGGTCACATAAACTGGAAAGAGAACAAAAAAGAAGCCCAAATGCCCGCTGCTTTGCCCGGTAAGGAGCCTTCCCGGCAAAAATACGGGCCTGTATACCTCATTATAAAGAAAAACCGCACCGGTTTCCATACGGTGCGGTTTTGTCTGCTGCAAAATCAGCAGTATTTTTTCACAATGGCTTCCATCTGGTTCCAGCAGCCTTCCATATCCTGCACCAGTTTGAACTGGGTGCGGGCACGGTCCAGGTTCTGGCCCGGACGGGTGGTGTGGAAGTAGTGGTCACCTTCCAGATAGTCGGTCAGAAAGCGGATGCCGCATTCCAGCGTCATCAGCTTGGCACCCCAGGGCAGGGTTTCCTTCTCCAGCGGGGTAAAGGCGTCACCGGCAGCCTGCAGGTATCCTTTGGTGTAGATCTCGAACAGATCGATGGCAAAGTTTACCTTGGAAAGGTCCGGTTCATCCTCGGCGCTGTGGTTGGCACCAAAGCGGATGGAGTCGCCGAAGTCGTTGGCGGCCAGACCCGGCATAACGGTGTCCAGGTCAATGACGCAGAGTCCCTCACCGGATTCCTTGTCGAACAGGATGTTGTTCAGCTTGGTGTCGTTGTGAGTCACCCGCAGGGGCAGTTTGCCGGCAGCCAGCAGATCGGTCATGTAGGCACAATCCGCTTTGCAGGCGCGCACAAAGGCGATCTCGTCGGCCACGTCTTTGGCACGGCCCATCACGTCGGCAGCCAGGGCTTTCTCAAAGTTTTCAAAGCGGCGGGGCGTGTCGTGGAAGTGGGGAATGGTTTCGTGCAGGGTGGCGGCGGGATAGCCGGCCAGCTGCTTCTGGAAGTTGCCAAAGGCCACGGCACTCTGGTAGAAATCTTCCGGCGTCTTGACCTGCTGCAGGCAGACGGTATCCTCCACAAAGGCGTACACGCGCCAGCAGCCGCCCTCGGCGTCGCGGTAATAGGGCTTGCCGTCCACGGTGGGAATGACCTGCAGGGTCACCCGGGCGGGGTCTTCGCCCCGCTGGGCAGCCTGCTTGCGCAGGTATTCGGTCACGCCGCAGATGTTCTCCATCAGGCCGTCCGGGTCGGTGAAGGTAGCGGTGTTGATTTTCTGCAGAATGTAACGGCGGCTGTCTCCGTCGGGCAGCTGCACATAGATGCAGTGGGTGGCGTTGATATGCCCTTCGCCGTAGGGCAGGGCACCGGCCACTTCACCGCCCCAGTTCCAGGCGGCCAGCACATCGGCGTGCTCAAAACGATTTTCCATGATACATCCCCCTCAGATCTCGTACCAGCGGATCTCGTTGGCTTCCAGGTGCAGCGGGAAGCTGGACCCGTCGCCGCGGTATACGGTGGTATCCTGCGGCTCGTAGGTGTTGTTGACCACACAGTACTTGCCGTTCTTTACATAGGCGTGTACTTCCACGTTGCAGTTGTCGCTGAACCAGGTGTGCAGTTCGCCCTCGGCATGGGCGGCCCACAGAATGGCACGGTAGAGCACACGGTTGTTCAGGAAGCTGTAGGGCAGACCGCTGATATAAACGCCGCGGCCCTGGCCGTATTCGTGGGCGGCCATCTGCACTTCCTTGTCACGCTGAATCAGGATCTCGGTGCCTTCCAGGGCGTAGATGCTCTTCTTGCCTTCGCCGAAATCCACGTCGTGGTCGGGGCAGTCGGCCAGGATGAAGTGGTCGCGGTGCTCCTCCCAGTTGTACTTGTCGTAGTTCAGGGTGAAGCCGGTTTCCTTCTCCACGCCCAGGGGGGCAGCCAGCTGCAGGTAACGGCCCTGATACTGGTGGCCGCCGGGCTCACCCACGCCGATCAGGCCGCCGCCGCGGTACACAAAGCCCTTGACGGCTGCTGCAATTTCAGGATCTTCCCAGACCTTGCCGCCGGTGTGGGCGGTGTCGCCGTCGCCCACGTTGATGAGCACGTCGATGCCATCCAGAACCTTCGGGTCGGCCTTGATGTCGTCAAAGCTGATGAACTTCACATCGAAGGGCGCACCGGACAGCGCTTCAATGACGCCGGCATAGCTGTAGTTCTGCTTCTGGTACAGGGCGTGGTGTACCATGTGGCAGCCCCAGGCGCGCATCTTGCCCCAGCTGTTCAGCACAGCCACGGTCTTGACGCAGTAGGGGGTGGTGCCCTTGATGTTTTCGTACAGTTCGCGGAATTCGTCGCAGACGCTCTCCACGTAATCCAGGAACTCGGGGAACTGGCAGGCCAGTTTCAGGTAGCCGCCGTAACCGATGCGGTCAATGGGGCTGCGCAGGATGGCACGGCGTGCGGTGACCCAGTTTTCCTTGGCTTCCCGGACGGGGTCCCCGCCCTCATGGAAGGTGTCGGGGAAGAAGTAGGGCAGGAAGCGGCCCTCGGTGTATTTGACGCCCTTGATATCGGAGATCAGGCGCAGGGTGGAACCGTTGCCCACGCTGCCTACCACGGCGTCCACACCGGCGTTCTGGAACTCCGGCATGAAGGGTTCGGTGCCGATCCAGTGGTCACCCAGGAACATCATGGCTTCCTTGCCGTATTCGTGGGTGATGTCGGTCATCTCGCGGACCAGCTTGGCCACTTCCCGGCGCTGGAAGGCCTGGAAGTCTTTGTACTCCTTGCTGGGCACACGGTACTGGTTGTTGTAGTAGCCCTGGTCGATGATGAACTCGGGGCGGAACTTGTAGCCCACCTCTTTCTCAAACTGCTCCAGGATATAGGGGCTGACGCTGGCGGAATAGCCGTACCAGTCCACGTATTTTTCCCGCTTCAGTTCGTCGAACATCAGGGTGAACTGATGGAAGAAGGTGGTGTAGCGGATGACGTTCACATAGGGATGGGTCTCGATGAATTTGCGCAGCCGCTCCATGGTGTACTTGTGGGTCTTGGGCTGGCGTACGTCGAAGGTGATCTGATGCTCGCAGTCTTTCCAGTCGTTGACCACGGCGTTGTACATGTGCACGGGGTCCCAGATCAGGCAAGCCAGGAAGCTGACGGTGTATTCATGGTAGGCAACGGGGGCGTCGATGACCACACAGCCGGTGCTCTCGTCATAATGCCAGGCGGCGGGGGCCAGGGGCTGGCCGGCGGTGCGGTCCACCACTTCCCACCAGCGGGTGATGTCGTCCCGGGTGTTGGGCTGCATCAGTTCGGGGCTGATGCCTTTCATCAGGGGAATGGACAGGGGACCTTCGGCGGCGGTATAGAATGCTGTCATGATGTAGCACTGCTGTACTTCATCGGGGTTGGCCTTGGCCCAGGCGTTGTCCTTGCGGGTGGTGTAGTAGGTGGCGTACACTTTGGCGCCGGTATCTTTGAGCTCCTGCGGAAAATCAGTGCCGTCGCAGTCGCGGATGGCGTCGGCGCCCCAGCGGGCCAACAGCTCCTTGGTCTGGGGAATGACGTCAATATCGGTGGGAATGGTTACGCGCCCGCGGAGTTTGGAATCCTGCATGGTGATGCTCCCTTTCTTATTTCTTAGGCTTTTTGCCGTCTTCAAACGGCTTGTTGTAGATGGCCAGTGCGGCCAGCAGCAGGGCAACGCCCAGAATCATGATGCCCAGCCCGGCCAGCTGACCGGTCATGGTCCAGCCGAAGATGACCAGCGCCACCGCCAGCACGAACAAAACGGCGATCAGTACGATGCGCAGGGCGGGATGTTCTTTCCAGAATGCCATAAGATCACCTTAGCCTTTCAGGCCGCCCACGGTCATGCCCTGGGTCAGCTGTTTCTGCACGCAGATGTAGAGGATGAGGGTGGGCAGCATGACCAGCACCAGACCGGCATACATGGTGCCGTACTGGGCGGCACTCTGCTGGGCCTGCATCAGGTTCAGCAGGCCTACCGGCAGGGTGCGCGGCGCGCTGGTGGAGCTCATCAACGTCATCGAGATAATGTATTCGTTCCAGAAGGAGAGGAAGTTGAACAGAATGATGGTGATAATGCTGGGCTTTGCCATGGGGAAGATGATGCGCACCATGGTGGTGCCGTAACCGGCGCCGTCGATGTAAGCGGCTTCCTCATAGTCGTGGGCCAGGGTGGCAAAGTAGCCCGACAGCAGATAGATGGTGAAGGGCAGCGCCGTGGAGGCGTAGACGACCGCCAGCACAAACAGATTGTTGAGCAGGAAGCTGGAACCGGTCAGGGATTTGAGCCAGTTGTCACCGTCGCGCAGCATCAGGAAGATGGGCACCACGATGTAGTTCACGTTGATGAACAGACCGGCCATGAACAGGGTGTGCAGCAGTTTCTGCCCCACAAACTTGAAGCGGGCCAGACAGTAGGCGGCAGGCAGGGCAATGATGAGCAGAAGCACCAGGGCCAGCGCTGTGACGATGACCGAGTTGAGCATGTAGGAACCCATCTTGGCGCCGTTCCAGGCGTCCACGAAGTTCTGCCAGTAGAAGCCCGCGGGCAGCGCCCAGGGGTTGCCGTAAAATTCAGAGTTCTGTTTGACCGACGCCATGAATACCCAGGCCACCGGCACCAGAATGCTGATGGCCAGCAGTGCCAGGACCAGGTAGATGAACGCCTTATACAGCCGTTCGCCCGAACGGGAGGTAGTTTTTTCTTGCATGGTTGCCCCTCCTTAAAATTCCAGCGGCTCGCGGTCGGTGACCTTGTTGACGACGGCCGACAGCGCGAAGGAGAACAGGAAGATCACGACGCCGATGGCCATGCTGTAACCGTACAGGCCGGCGTCTTTCTGGCTGTACATGTAGTTCAGGGCCACGTCGGAGGCACCGTTGGGGCCGCCGCTGGTCATGGCCTTGACGAACAGGAACGCCATGTTGATGGTAGAGATGATGAAGAAGGTCAGGGTGGTGCGGATGTTGGTCCAGATCAGGGGAATGGTGATCTGGAAGAACTGGGTCACCCGGCCGGCGCCGTCCAGGTTGGCGCTCTCATAGAGGCTTTCGGGCACGGCGGACATGGAAGCCATGTACATGACCATGTAGTAACCGATGGCCTGCCATACCATGGCGATGATCAGCGAGGGGATGACCAGGGTCTCGCCCTTCCACAGGATGGGGTCGGTCATGGTGGTGAACAGACCGATGATGCTGTTGAGCATACCGTTTTCGGGCTTATAGATGGCCGAGAAGATACCGGCGATAACGACAACAGACAGGATGTTGGGAATGTAGAACACCACGCGGAAGAAGTTCTGGCCTTTGATCTTTTCCCGCGTCAGGATGGCGGCAAAGACCAGGGCGAACCCGAAGGTGATGATGGTGACGATGACCACCAGCAGGATCATGTTCTGCATGGAGCGGATGAACTGGGTGTCCTTGAACAGCTGCTGGAAGTTGGCCAGCCCCACAAAGGTTTCGTTGGGGGAGTAAGCGCCGCGCTCAAACAACGACATACGGAAGACGTTGAGCGTGGGCACGATCATAAAGATAAAGAACAGGATGGTGGCCGGTGCCAGGCAAAGCACCAGAAACCGGCTGCGGCCCTTGTTTTTATTCATAGGAACAACGGCTCCTTTCGCGATAGAAAAAGCGGGGGCACCCGAGCGCCCCCGCTTTTTGCTGAAATTACTCGATGATGTTGGCGCGCATCTGATCGCTGGCGGACTTCACACCCTCGATCCACTGTTCTTCGGTGATGGAGCCGGAGACCAGAGAGTTGACGGGGTCAAAGAAAGCGGTGCGGACTTCCACGCCGGGGATGGCGTTGAAGGCAGCAAAGTTGCCCATAGCGGCTTTGGCGCCGTTGTCGTAGATGGAGTAGAAGAGCTTGTTGTCGCCTTCCAGGGTGTCGGCGATGCCCAGCACAGGCTGGATGGCGCCGGACTCGGCAAAGATCTGGCAGGCGGTGTCGCTGTACAGGAATGCAATGAACTGCTTGGCAGCATCCTGATGCTCGGCGCCGGAGGGAATCCAGCACTGCTCAAACCAGGTGTAGCTGTAACGGTCGCCGCCTTCAGAAACGGCGGGCAGAGCGGTCATGCCCCACTCAAAGCCGTCAGCGCGGGGAGCTTCAGCCATTTCGCCCACGATCCAGGTGCCGTTGGGCATGAAGATGGCCTTGTTGTCCAGCACCAGCTGCTGGTTCTGGGTGAAGTCCTGATCGTTGGCCTGGGCCGGGGTGATGGGGTTGGTGTACTTGGCCAGCTTGGTAACGATGTCGAAGCAGGTCTGTGCCTCGGGGGTATCCCAGATGCCTTCCTCGTAGTGGGTGGCCTTCTCGAAGAACTCGGGGCCGCCGGCAGAGTACATCAGGGCGTAGAAGAAGGCGTCAAAGTAACCGGTGGTGGGGTAGGTGAAGAGGTAGATGCCTTCTTCCAGGGCCTTGTCGCCCAGTTCCCACATTTCGTCCCAGGTGGTGGGCACTTCCCAGCCCTTTTCTTTCAGCAGGCCGGCGTTGTAGAACAGGCCGCAGGGGCTGTAGAACATGGGCGCCAGGTAGGTCTTGCCGTCGTTGTAGGGGTTGGTCAGGGAAGTTTCGGTAAAGCCGCCGGCGATCTTGTCGCTGACCTTCACGTCCTCGCCGGGAACGGTCATGCTCAGCACGTCGGTGATGTCGGCAATCAGGTTGCCCTTGATGAACTGCTCGGTCAGGGCAGCCTCACGGCCGGTGGCCAGGTGGATCACGTCGGGGTAATCGCCGCCCTGCATGGAGGGGCCGATCACGTCTTCCAGGTTCTTGTCGGTGGTCAGTTCCACGCCGATGCCGGTCTGCTCGGTGAAAGCGTCGGCAACTTTCTGCCACATTTCGGTGCCGTAAGCGGTCTCGATGGCAGCAACCTTGATGGTGGTGGTTTCAGCGGCAGCACCCTCGGTGGTGGCTGCGGAGCTGTCGGACGCTGCGGCGGAGCTGGATGCCGAACCGCCGCAGGCAGCCAGGGACAGTGCCATGCTGGCCGCCAGCGCCAGGGAAATTACTTTCTTCATTCTGTTTTCCTCCTTCTGGATGAAGCGGATGGAGCAATCCCGCCGCACAGGCGGGATGTCCTGTTGACATCTTTATCATACCGTTTTCACCAAATGCTCACAAGGGATTTGTTGAGCACAACTTTATTGATATTGCTTTGCTGCGGTTACAAAATTCCTACAGAAGCAAGAATTTGAAAATTATGACCAAATCCGGGCGCGGTTTCTTATCTATTTTGCTCATAGCGGGGGTGAAAAATGAATTTTGACGATTTTTCGAAAAAAGTTCAGTGAGCAAAAAAGTGCTTTGGGGTGCTTGTCAAACGGGCACAGGGCGGCTATAATGAAAGAAAATAAACCCTGTTTTTTATTAAATGTACAGAATTTATGCGAATTGTTGCTGGTTTTATGAATTTTGTACTGCCAGGAGGATGACGAGATGAATACCCGCTATGATCTGGATATGGAAGTCCCCCCGCGGGAAGCGGTACGCCTGCTTTATATCAGCAAAAGCCGTTTTGGCGGCGACTGGCATTCGGTGCCCCATACCCATGCCTGCAGCGAGATGTTTTACTGCATCAGCGGCCGGGGCCAGTTTAATATTGAAGGTACCCTGCACAATGTGGAACCGGATGATCTGATCATCGTCAATCCCCGGGTACAGCATACCGAGCTGAGTTACCAGGCCAACCCGCTGGAATATGTGGTGCTGGGCATCGAGGGTGTGGAATTTCTGTTTGACCAGAAAAACCTGGGGTACACCATGCTCAAATGCCACGATATGCGGGAAGATATGCTGTACATGATCCGGATGCTGTTGCGGGAGATGGACGGCAAAGAAGATGGTTGTGAGATGATCTGCCAGGACATTCTGGAAGTGCTGCTGGTCAAACTGGTGCGGATGGCTTCCGTGTCGGTGCGCATCACCAAGGAGGCTTCCAAAAATAAGGAGTGTGCCGCCGCCAAACGGTATCTGGACGAAAACTTCCGCGAAAGTATCTCGCTGGACCAGCTGGCTGCCGTGACCCATATCAATAAGTATTATCTGGCCCATGCTTTCCAGAAAGAGTACAACATCTCGCCCATCAATTACCTGCTGCGCCGCCGCATTACCGAGAGCAAGGCGCTGCTGGCCAGCACCGACCACAGCCTGACGCAGATCAGTGAACTGGTGGGTTTCAGCTCGCCCAGCTATTTCTCCCAGAGCTTCCGCCGCCTGGAGGGAATGAGCCCCATCGAATACCGCCGTATGGTCCAGAAAAACCAGGAGGAACGGCAGGACAAGTAACCGGCTCTCGGTTGCGGGAAGCACCAAAACATGGTATACTGAACAGAAATATCTCTGTAAGGAGTCCTGTCTATGAAGATCGCCGTTGCCGGTACCGGGTATGTGGGGCTGAGCATCAGTGTATTGCTGGCCCAGCACAATGAGGTATGGCCTGTGGATATTGTGCCGGAAAAGGTCGCCATGCTGGCATCCGGCAAAAGCCCTATCTCGGACAAGGAGATCGAGCAGTATCTGGCCGAACGCACGCTGGACCTGCACCCCACCACCGACGCTGCGGCTGCCTATACGGGCGCGGATATCATTGTGGTATCCACCCCCACCAACTATGACCCCAAAACCAACTATTTCGATACTTCCAGCGTGGAGAACGTGCTGGAACTGGTGGGGCAGTACGCCCCCGAGGCCCTGGTGGTCATCAAATCCACGGTGCCGGTGGGGTATACCCGTTCGGTCCGGGAGAAATTCCACAACCCGAACATCATCTTCAGCCCCGAATTTTTGCGGGAAGGCCATGCGCTGTATGATAACCTGTACCCCAGCCGGATCGTGGTGGGCGTACCGGAAGGGGACGAGGCGCTGGCGCAGCGGGCGCACACCTTTGCCCGGCTGTTGCAGCAGGGGGCTATCAAGCAGGAGATCCCCACGCTGTTCCCCGGTCTGACCGAAGCCGAAGCCATCAAACTGTTTGCCAATACCTATCTGGCGCTGCGGGTGGCCTACTTTAATGAGCTGGATACCTACGCCCAGGTGCGCGGACTCAACACCCGGGACATCATTGACGGCGTCTGTCTGGACCCGCGCATCGGGGACCACTACAACAATCCCAGCTTTGGTTACGGCGGTTACTGCCTGCCCAAGGATACCAAACAGCTGTTGGCCAACTATAACGATGTGCCCCAGAACCTGATCCAGGCCATTGTGGAGTCCAACGCCACGCGGATGGATTTTATTGCCGAGCAGGTGCTGCGCCGCAAGCCCCGGGTGGTGGGTGTCTACCGCCTGACCATGAAGGCGGGCAGCGATAACTTCCGGCAGTCCAGCATCCAGGGGGTCATGCGCCGCCTGCGGGCCGAGGGCGCGCCGCTGGTGATCTATGAACCCATGCTGCGGGAGGATACCTTCTGCGGCGACCGGGTGGAACGGGATCTGGAGGCCTTCAAGGCGGAATGCGATGTGATCCTGGCCAACCGTGCCGCGCCGGAACTGGCCGACGTAAAAGAAAAAATCTATACCTGCGATCTGTACAGCCGCGACTGATAAAGTAAAAATCCCGGTGGGAGTTTCCCACCGGGATTTTTTATGTGTGTTATTCTTGCACGGCTTTGCGCAGCGTTTCCAGCAAAGTGGGCAGAGCGGCAGCCGCTTTGGGGCCGCCGAAATTGGTCAGAGCACGCAGCGGCATGGCGTCCAGCATCTGGGCCACTGCTTCGGGGGGCATCAGGTCGTCGCCGCCGCCGTTGGCCATGGCCTCGTTGTCGCTTTCCAGAACGGTGCGGACCGCTTCGGCGGTGCGAGGGTCGGCCAACAGAATGCCCAGCGGCGTATTTTCGTCTACCGTCAGCGGCAGATGCCGTTTGGTCTGGAATTGCAGCGATACCGTGGTGCGGATATCGCGGCTGGAATGGCCCAGCCGCAGTTCATACCGGCCGGGGGCTGCATACCAGTCGTGCAAGGTGGTTTCGTAATGGGCCAGATCCCGGGCTGTCAGAGTAAAGCTGACTTCGCATTCCTGGCCGGGGTCCAGCGTAACCTTCTGGAACCCACGCAGCACCTGGGGGACCCGTCCGCCCGCCGTGGGGGTGTTGGTGGCATCGCTTACATACAGCTGTACCACTTCGGCGCCGCGCATGGTGCCGCTGTTGCGTACCTTTACCCGCAGCGTAACGTGGCCGTCCTCTTCCAGCGTATCGTTGTCCAGGGCGGCATCCCGGTAGACAAAGCCGGTATAGCTCAACCCGTGACCGAAGGGCCAGCGTACCGGCATATGGCGGCCGTCGTACCAGCGGTAGCCTACGTAGACGCCTTCCCGGTAGTCGGCGGTGATGCCGTCGCCGGGGTAGTCCAGGTAGCAGGGGGTGTCTTCCAGCCGCAGGGGCCAGGTTTCGGGCAGGCGGCCGGAGGGGTTGGCTTCACCCCACAGCAGGGCATCAGTGGCTTCTCCAATGCCTTCCCCGGCCAGATACATGCACAATACCGAGGAAACATCCCCGGCCCAGGGGCATTCCACCGGCGCACCGGCGTGCAATACCACTACGGTGTTTTTCTGCACCGCTGCCACCCGGGCAATCAGGTTGTTCTGGCAGTCCGGCAGCCGCATGTGGCGGCGGTCGGCGCCTTCGCTCTCAAAAATATCCGGCAGACCGGCAAAAATCACCGCTACGTCGGCTTCCTCGGCGGCGGTCACCGCCCGCAGGAATTCCTGCTCGTCCCGCTGGTCACGGTCGGCAGGGAACCCTTCCACATAGGTCACCGCACGGCCCTTGCCGCGGGCGGCGGCCAGGGCACCAATGGCAGCATGGGTATTCACATGGCTGGAACCGCCGCCCTGATAGCGGGGCTGGTCCGCAAAGGCACCGATATACACCACTTTCTGCCCGCCATGCAGGGGCAGCGCGCCCAGGTTCTGCACCAGTACGCCGGTTTCTTTGGCCAGTTCCACCGCCAGTGCGTGGTCGGCGCTGCGGTCAAACACGGCCGGGGTCTTGGCCAAATCGGCGGCCCGCAGCACAATGTTCAGGATGCGGGTCACGGCTTTGTCCAGAACCTTCTCGTCCAGGGCGCCGCTGCGCACCGCTTCTACCAGTTTGGCATCGTTCACGCCGCCCGAACCCGGCATCTCCAGGTCCAGCCCGGCGGCTACGCCCAGCACCCGGTCATTCACCGCGCCCCAGTCGGACATGGTAAAACCGGTAAAGCCCCAGGCGTCGCGCAAAATATCTTCCAGCAGCAGTTTGTTCTCGCTGGCATAGGTGCCGTTTACCCGGTTGTAACTGCACATCAGGGTCCAGGGCTGGCCGTCCCGTACCGCCGTTTCAAAGGCGGGCAGGTAGATTTCGTGCAGTGTACGCTCGTCCATCCGGCTGTCTGCCGACATGCGGCGGGTCTCCTGGCTGTTGGCGGCAAAATGCTTGGGGCAGGCCCCCACGCCTTCGCTCTGCACACCCTGGATGAAGCCGGCGGCCATTTCCCCGGCCAGGAAGGGGTCTTCGCTGTAATATTCAAAGTTGCGGCCGCACAGCGGGCTGCGCTTGATGTTGATGGCAGGGCCCAGCACAACGCCCACGCCCACGGCCCGGGCCTCCCGGCCCAGCGCGGCGCCCATACGCCGGGTCAGCGCCGGGTCAAAGCTGGCAGCCGCCGCGCATCCGGCAGGATAACATACCGCTTCGATGCTGTCATTGGGGTTGTCGCTGCCGGGCTTTTGGGTACGCAAGCCGTGGGGACCATCGGATACCATCAGGGCCGGAATGTCCAGCCGTTCCACAGCTTTGGTGCGCCAGAAATCCAGACCCGAACACAGACCGGCTTTTTCTTCCAGTGTCAGGGCCGAAACCAATTCTTCTACGGTAGAGCGCATAAGTCACAGGCTCCTTTTGACATTTTTGTAAGTTTTGGTACATTATACCACGACGGCTATGCTAAAATAAAGGAAATTGTGTAAATTTACCACGAACTTTGTTACAACTACGATACAAACGGGATGTATCATAAAAGCAGGAAAGGAGTCACGTATGACGCATGTTTTGATCGTGGAGGATGAACGCCTGATCGCACGGCTGATTGAGATGAGCCTGACCCGCGCGGGGTACGACTGCACCGTGGCGGGGGACGGCCGCACAGCGGCGGATCTGATCGAGGAAAATGACTATGACCTGGCGCTGCTGGACATTATGCTGCCGGGCCTGGACGGGTACGAACTGTTGGATTATCTGCGGCCCCAGGGCGTGCCGGTGATTTTTATCACCGCCAAGGGGACTGTGAAAGAGCGGGTGGAAGGGCTGCGCCGGGGCGCGGACGACTACATTGTGAAACCCTTTGTGGTGGAAGAACTGCTGGCCCGGGTGGAGTCTGTGCTGCGCCGGGCCGGCCGGGGCAATGTGATGCAGGCCTTTGATGTGGTGCTGGATGCCGGGGAACACACCGTGACCCAGAACGGCAAGCCGGTGGACCTGACCCCCAATGAATTTCTGCTGCTGGAACAGCTTATGCGCAACCGGGGGGCTGCCCTCTACCGCGATACTCTTTATGAGCGGGTATGGGGCGGTGACCGGACTGAAACCGATACCCGCACCCTGGATCTGCACATTATGCGGCTGCGCCGCAAACTGCACTGGTATGACCATATCGAAACCGTTTACCGCATCGGCTACCGCTTGAAAAAGGAGTGACCTCATGCGTTACGCACAAAAACTCATCTGCCTGTTGCTGCTGGTGCTCAGCGCGTCCTTCGGCATCGGCGGATGCTATCTGTTGTACAGCGATTTCGGTGTACAGCTGGAACGTATCGACAGGGCCAATGCGGCCGCCCATGCCCAGACCTGCACGCTGCTGCAGACCGAGATCATCGACCTGCAGCGCCGTGGGGAAGATGTGGGCGACCAGACGGTGGCAAACCTGCTGCTGGCCAAGGACGGGGAAGTTGCCCTGTGGCGCGGGGAAACGCAGCTGTGCAATACACTGCCCGTTGCCTGTGATGCGCCGTTGCAAAACGGCACCATGCGCACGGTGCGCAGCGGCGAAACGGTGACGGCGCTCTACGGCAGCGATTTGCAGGGCAACCTGCATCTGGTCAGCGCCTTTGACCTGACGGGTTTGTATCAGGACCGGAACGCCAGTCTGCGGCGGTTCCTGGGGCTGGAAGCGGTGGTGCTGGCAGCGGGGGCGGCAGTTATGGCCCTGCTGGCGCGGCAGGTTACCCGCCCGCTGCGGGTGCTTACCGCTACCAGTGCCGAGATCGCAGCCGGGGAATACGGCCGCCGCACCGACCTGCATACCGGCGATGAACTGGAACAGGTGAGCCGCAGCTTTGACAAAATGGCCGATGCTGTGCAGGAAAAAATCGCCGATCTGGAAGCGGATGTGCAGAAGCGGGAAGATTTTATGGGCGCATTCACCCATGAGCTGAAAACGCCCATGACCAGCATCATCGGATATGCCGATGTGCTGCGCAGCCTGCAGACCGACCCGGAAGAACAGCGGGAAGCGGCCGCCGCCATCTACCACGAGGGGCGGCGGCTGGAGTCCCTGAGCCAGAAACTGCTGGCTTTGCTGGCACTGGGGGAGGAAGAACTGCAACTGACCGATGTGGACCTGGCTGACTTGTGGCCGCAGCTGCGGGCAGCTTGCCCGGCGGTGAATCTGCAGACCCCGCAGGACCACTGCGTGGTAGAGGGGGATGCGGACCTGCTGCTGGATCTGCTCTGCAATCTGGTACAGAACGGGGCCAAGGCCGGCGCGCCCGACGCACCCGTTGCAGTACGTTGCCTGCCGGGCGCGGATACGGTGACATTGGAAGTGGAGGACCACGGCTGTGGTATCCCCCAAACAGAAATTGAACGGGTGACCGAGCCATTTTATATGGTGGATAAATCCCGCGCCCGCAAGCAGGGCGGCAGCGGACTGGGGCTTGCCTTGTGCAAACGCATTGCAGCGGCCCACGGCAGTGATCTGGTGATCGAAAGCGAACCAGGACAGGGCACCACGGTGCGTGTCACCCTGCGGAAAGGAGGCACTCCATGAGCCTTTGGCAACATCCCCGCTGGATGGCGGGACTTTGCGCGGCGGCGGTGCTGGTATGTGCAGCGGCCCCGGCGGTGTTTCTAACGGCGGTGGATGCCGCCGTGCTGGGCCGCAGCGAAACTGTGAAAGATGCCTACACGGCACCCACGCCCAGCGGCGAGGATTATTATGTGCTGCGCCAGCTGACGGCCCGGCAGGAAAAGCAGAGCAATCTGGCCCCCGTTCCCGGAACGGAAGAGGACCCCAACCGTCCGGCACTGAAAATGTACATTGGCGCCCAGAACAGTCTGGAAAACATGACCAATGGCTATGATTATCAGGAAACGGTGAATACCACCCTGCAAAATCTGGCGGACGGGGGCGTCATCGACCCCCAGTGGGCTGCCTGGGCGACAGATTGGGGGGATGCGACCCAGGCGTATGTGGGCTACGATGGTGCGTATTATCCTTTGGATGTACCCTATTACGCCACCGACAGTCTGGGCTTCGTGACCCTGAAACGCTTTGCACTGGAGCAGGAATCCCTGTACACGGCTTTCAGCATGACCATGGACAGCCGCACAGGCGTGGTGACCCAACTGTGGATCTCGGCTCCGCGGCAGGGGGATGAACCGCCGCCCACCCCGGGCGAAGAAGCCCTGCTGGCCTTTGCCGACCGGGCCGGGCTGGAAAATCTGGGGGACTGGGCAAAACCGGAAAACTCCCCTTATCCCAACGCCCTGTACAGCCGGAACGGCCAGGCACTGATCACAGCTCTGGTCAGCCCTTATGAATATTCCGGCTGGACCAATGCGGCGGGAACCGTCACCAGTCAGCGATGGTTCCTGAGCCTGAGCCTGCAGCCTTTTTCCGAGGAGGATTTGCCGCAGCTGGTACCCTGAAACAACCCACATGAAGGAGAAACTGTATGAAACGATTGTTGTCCTGTGCCCTGGCGCTGACCCTGACCCTTTCCCTGGCAGGGTGCGGAAGCCCCGGGAAGGTCACCGTCACCCCCGAAGAAGCGGCCACCCCGGCCCCGGTCCCGCAGGAGGAAACCCCCGCGCAGACCGCCGCCCCGGCGGGGGACTTTTACGCCATCAGTTCCAATTATCTCGCCGGCGACGGTTTCAATACAGGGGATGCCTGGTATTCCCTGGAAAGCCATCTGGGCTATGCGCTGGTCACCAAAACCGACTATGCCACGGCCACCCGGCGGGTGCTGTGCAGCGTGCCGGGCTGTGCACACGATTCGGAATCCTGCCCGGCCTGGCTGCCGGGGCGGGGGAATGAGGTAAGACTCTTCACGGCGGGGGACATGGTCTATGTCTACCACCCGGTGGCCACCATGCACTACGAAGGCAGCTGGGATGACTACTACGCCGAAGTGGTGGAACCCAAACTGAAAGAGCGTCCCCAGGGGTGGGAGGACCTGACCGACGAGGAACTGGTGACCTTCTGCCGCGGCCGGTATGAGGAATGTTCCGCCCCGGCGGGCCTCTATTGCATCGAGGGGGACGGTGCCTCCCGGCAGGATATTCAGACGTCCCAGGACCTGCGCAACGTGATGGTGGGCTGGTGCGACGGCACGGCGCTCTACGGCTATGGCTCTTCGGACTCTGCAGTGGGAAACTCAATAGGGTACCGAATCTCCCTGGCGGATGGGGCGGTCACCACCTTTCCCATGGCGCAGCAGGAAGCTATTGTCGGTGCGCAGGGAAACCGCCTGTTGACCATCCACACTGTTACGGAGGTGCCGTTGCCCGACTACAACACCGAAGGATGGGACACCTACCAGGCGGTATTGCAGAACGCCACGGTGGAATACGACTGGCTGGACCCCACCACCGGGGAACGCAGCAAGATACTGGAACGTCCTCACGATGGCTCCAATAACGGAAATCTGGATTTCTTCGGCCTTTTGGGCAGCAAACTCTATTTTGAAGACCAGACGCCGCAGAAAAACGGCGGTATCCAAAGGAATGCCATCTGCGTCTATGATACCGCCACCGGCCAGTGGCAGGATCTGCTGCGGCCCATCCCGGAGGAAAGTATGCGGCTGTCCAATGTGACGGTGACGGCCCTGCCGGACTGCATCGCACAGCAGGGACGGTATCTCTGGCTCAGCGGCTCCGACAACGTCAACGGCGAAAACCTGGGCTGGATGCTGGATACCCAAAGCGGAAAACTTATCCAAGTAACGCAGAGGATGGAGGGCGAGGACGTTTTCGGCTGGCTTGTGGGTGTCGTCGCCTTCACTGACGACGGACGTTTTCTGGTCCGGACAGCACAGCAGGAGGGCGAATACGGCTCGGAGTACGTCTACGGCCTCATCGACGCCGAAGCCTTTTTGCAGGGGAGCACCGATTATACACCGGTAACAACGGTAGGACGTTGAAAAGAAACAGAGTGTACGCGACATGGAAACAGCTGATACTTGACAACAGACAAAATTTTTGAAAATATATACAAAAAACTTGAAAATGCTTCCATTTGGTGATAACATAAAAGCCGGTGAGAAATATTGTATAAAGGAGAGTGTTCCCATGTCGATCAAAAATGAGTACCTCAAGGGCGTCTACGAAGGCCTGGTCCAGCGCAACCCCGAGCAGAAAGAATTCCTGCAGGCTGCGGAGGAAGTCCTCGAAAGCCTGGAGCCGGTCATCGCCGCTCATCCCGAGTATGAGAAGGCCGGCCTGATCGAGCGTATGGTCGAACCCGAGCGCGTTGTGATGTTCCGCGTACCCTGGGTGGACGACAATGGCAAGGTTCAGGTCAACCGCGGCTACCGTGTGCAGTTCAACTCTGCCATCGGTCCTTACAAAGGCGGCCTGCGCTTCCATCCCAGTGTTAACCTGTCCATCATCAAGTTCCTGGGCTTTGAGCAGTGCTTCAAGAACAGCCTGACCGGCCTGCCCATGGGCGGCGGCAAGGGCGGTTCTGACTTTGACCCCCACGGCAAGTCTGATGCCGAGGTCATGCGTTTCTGCCAGAGCTTCATGACCGAGCTGTACCGTCACATCGGTCCCGACACCGACGTGCCCGCCGGTGATATCGGCGTGGGCGGCCGCGAAGTCGGCTATATGTACGGCCAGTACAAGCGCATCTGCAATGAGTTTACCGGCGTGCTGACCGGCAAGGGCATTCCCTTCGGCGGCTCTCTCGCCCGTACCGAGGCTACCGGCTACGGCCTGTGCTACTTTGCCGATGAGATGCTGAAAGCCAACGGCAAGAGCTTCGAGGGTGCCAAGGTGGTCATTTCCGGTTCCGGCAACGTGGCCATCTACGCCAACCAGAAGGCTACCCAGCTGGGCGGCAAGGTCATTGCCATGAGCGACTCCAACGGCTACATCGTGGACGAAAACGGCATTGACTACAAGGTCATGAAGGAAATCAAGGAGGTCAAGCGCGCCCGCATCAAGACCTACCTGGATTACGTTCCCACTGCCAAGTACGTGGAAGGCAGCCAGGGCATCTGGACGGTCCCCTGCGACATCGCCCTGCCCTGCGCCACCCAGAACGAGCTGCCTCTGGAAGGCGCCAAGGCTCTGGTGGCCAACGGCTGCTACGCCGTGGCGGAAGGTGCCAACATGCCCTCCACCCCGGATGCCATCGCCTACCTGCAGGCCAACAACGTGCTGTTTGCTCCCGCCAAGGCATCCAACGCCGGCGGCGTAGCCACCTCCGGCCTGGAAATGAGCCAGAACTCTCTGCGTCTGGGCTGGACCTTTGAGGAAGTGGACGAGCGTCTGCACAACATCATGGTCAACATCTACAAGGCTGCTGCCGATGCTGCCGAGGAATACGGCTGCAAGGGCAACCTGGTGGCCGGCGCCAACATCGCAGGCTTCCTGAAGATCGCCTCCGCCATGATGAGCCAGGGCATCGTCTGATCCCCGTACATCCCCATTAAAATCAACAGGCACCCGCCGCAAGGCGGATGCCTGTTTTTTATTGCTGTAAAAATTCCCGGATTTCTTTTTCTATGGCGGCTACTTCCTCGGCAAAGGCCCGGGCCGATACGCGCAAGGCGCCGTGTCCCAGTACGATCACCTGTTCGGCACCGTCGCTGCTCACCACCCGGGTGCGGCGCTCCTTGGCCAGCTCGTGGGTGGCACGTTCAATGTACATATCGGCGGTTTCGGCCTCCTTGGTGTAGACCACATAAAGGTTGTGGTATTTTTCCACTTCCCGCACGCCGCCCCGCACTTTGTAGGCATCAAATACCAGAATGGGGATGCAGCGTTTATATCCGGCATAATTGCACAGAATATCCATCAGACGGCGGCGCGCTGCGTCCAGATTTTCCTGGGCGATGCGGTGCAGGTCCTCCCAGGCAAAAATCACGTTGTACCCATCCACCAGCAGGTAATCCGGCCCGGTGGGCTGGGGCTTGGCCGGGGCTGCGGCGGCGGGGGTGGTGTGCAGGGCCGCCCGGGCGGCCTTTTTGGCGTCGGTGCCGTTTTCGCCGCGGTGGCGGATCTTGCCGTAAGTGCGCTCAAAAATGGCAAGCAGTTCTTTATCTTGTTCCAGTGTGCCGCGGTAGGCGTCCGCCCGGCGGCGCCGGGCGTTACAGTCGCCGTCCTCCTCAGGCTCGGGCTGGCCGGCCGGCGCCAGCCGCCGTGCCAGCCCGCTGTCCACGTGGGCTTTGGTAGGCACTTCGTCCCACTTTACGTTGTACCCGGCGCCGTGGGAACAGAACACCGAATCGGCGGGATTTTCCACGTCGGCATCGGCGTCGTACCCGGCGGCTGCAATGACTTCCTCGGCGTTGTGGCAGGCATCGTACCCCGCAGGCAGAACCGCCCAGCGGCCCAGGCCGTGGGTGTAGGATGCAATCTCCCGGGCGTACCCGCGGGAGGTGGCTACCGGCAGTCGTCCGGTCAGCCGGGCAGTATCGCCCAGCGTTTCGGGAGGGTCAAAGGTGCCGCACATCCGCTGGATATCAGCCATGGCGCGGCCAATGGCGTCGGCGGGCACTTCCAGCGTGAAATCATACCAGGGTTCCAGCAGCTGTACGGCGTTTTTGCTCTGGGCAGTGCGCAGGCCCTGCCGTACCGCGCGGTAGGTGGCCTGCCGGAAATCGCCGCCCTCGGTGTGTTTCAGGTGGGCACGGCCTGCCGCCAGGGTGATTTTTACGTCGGTGAGCGGCGCACCGGTCAGAACACCGGGGTGGGTCCGCTCTGCCAGGTGGGTGAGTACCAGCCGCTGCCAGTTTTCCGCCAGACTGTCCGGCGGGCAATCCGCCGCCAGCTGTACGCCGCTGCCCCGGGAACCCGGTTCCAGCAGCAGATGCACCTCCGCATAATGGCGCAGCGGCTCATAGTGGCCAATGCCTTCCACGGCGGCGGTGATGGTCTCTTTATACAGAATACCGCCTTCGCTGAAAGTGACATGCAACCCAAAACGGCTTTGCAGCAGGGTCTGCAAGATCTCCAACTGGACTTCGCCCATCAGCTGCACATGCACTTCGGCCAGGTCATTCCGCCAGGCTACATGCAGCTGCGGGTCCTCCTGTTCCAGGGTCTGCAGGGCTTTCAGCAGAGTGTGGGGGTCTGCGTCGGGGCAGTCGGCCCGGTAGTTCAGCACCGGTTCCAGCAGGGGCGCTTCGGCGTCTGCCTCGGCCCCCAGGCCCTGGCCCGGACGGGTGGCAGAAGGTCCTGCCACCGCTACGACCATGCCGGGAGTGGCCACACTTACCAGCCGGAACTTGCTGCCGTTGTACAGCCGCAGTGCGTCGGCCTTTTCTCCGCCCGGCAGAACCGCTTTTACCGGCAGCTGACCGCCGGTCACTTTCAGCCAGGTCAGCCGGGTGCCGGTCTCGTCCTGACTGACCTTGAACACCCGGGCGCCAAATTCCGGCCAGACCGGCGGCATCCGGGTCAGGGTCTGCAGTCCCTGCAGCAGGCGGTCAATGCCGTCCAGCCGCAGTGCCGCGCCGAAAAAGCAGGGGAATACCTGCCGCCGTGCAATGGCGGTGATCAGGGTGTCATGCTGCGGGGCGCCGTCGGCCAGCACTTCCTCCATCAGCGGTTCGCTGCACAGGGCCAGTGCTTCGGCATCCGGCTCACCGGTGAAATCCACACAACCGTCCCCAAAGCGTCCCCGCAGTTCCCGCAGGCGCACCGCGGCATCCGCCCCCGGCAGGTCCATCTTGTTTACAAACACAAAGGTGGGTACCCGGTAGCGGGCCAACAGCTTCCAGAGAGTTTCGGTGTGGGCCTGTACGCCGTCGGTGCCGCTGATGACCAATACCGCGTAGTCCAGTACCTGCAGGGCGCGCTCCGCTTCGGCAGAAAAATCCACGTGACCGGGGGTGTCCAGCAGGGTCAGTTCCGTTTCCTCGGCGTCGGGACCGGCGGGCAGTGTGAGGACTGCCTGCTTGGCAAAAATCGTAATGCCCCGGGCGCGTTCCTGGGCGTCGGTGTCCAGAAACGCATCCCGGTGATCCACCCGCCCCAACTTGCGCAGCACCCCTGCGCGATAGAGCATTCCTTCGGCCAGCGTGGTCTTGCCGCTGTCCACATGGGCCAGAAGCCCCACACATATCTGTTTGCGGGGTGATTCCCCGGTCTGTTTGGCCATAGTTGCCTCCGCTTGCACATTTCGTTTTCGCTCCCCAGTATACCATAAAAGCAAGGGGATGGGGAGCCCCAACCAACAGAAAAGGGCCTGCCGTTGGGTGCGGCAGGCCCGGTACGGGCGTTCAGGAACGAATCAGCTCCGGGGGAATCAGGCTTTCGTCAAACATGACTTTGGAGTGGTTGTCCCGGACCAGCTCTTTGCCCACAACGTTTCCGGTCTGCTTGTCCAGAATGTTGCGGTAAATGCGGGAGATCCGGTAATAGCCGTCCTCCTCCCGGGCAAAATGGTGGTCCTCCTCCACGATTTCATACGTCCAGGGGAAAGGCTGCTCGCTGCGCAGCTGGGCAATCAATTCCTCGCCCTCGCAGCGGACCAGCAACTGCACTTTCTGGTCGGTGGTGTTGCGGAACCGGAAATCCACGTAGTTGTAACAGATGGATGTTCCGGCACTGAAGGGGACACGCGGCCCTTCGTCGGGGGCCAGCGCATCGGAGTGGGCGTGGAACTCGGTCACGGTCAGGGGACTGTGCAGCACCAGCAGATGCAGCGTGTGGGAAAGATTGCACAATCCGCCGCCGATGTCGGCAACAAGCCGACCATGAGCGATGACCCGTCCGTCCTTATAACCGCGCCGGCGGGTGACTTTGCCCACTGTATGCCAGAAAGAAAAGGTCTCGCCCGGGCGGATGATCAGACCGTTGATTTTGGAACCGGCCAACCCGATGTTGACCGCTTTGTTCAGCTGATGCTGCAGGTTGACACCCGGGGCCCGGCGGATCATGTGGACCTTCTGCTCCCAGACCAGATTGGGCAGGGGCGTGGTGTCCACGGTTTCGGCAAAATGCTCATGACTCCGCAGATTGCGGATGTGCCGCCGCAGAATCTCCTTTTGCACGGCAATGGCATAAAAAACCGGGTTCATTTCACAAAACAGTTTGCGCTTTTTTGTTGGCATGTAAGTTCTCCTCTTTTCTACTTCACAATGCCGCCCAACCGTTTCCAGGCAGGGCTGTGCCGCCAGAACCACAGGACCAGGTTTTCAGCGGCCCGCCGTTTGCCAAAATGCCGTTCCCCGGGATGGCGCAAAAAGTCCACCCGGATGCTGGCCAGCCCGGCGCGGTTGGCGCCGTACACGTCGGTGAACAGCTGATCCCCGATGACGATGGTCTGCTCCCGGGAAAGTCCCAGTGTCTTTACCGCCTGCAGGTAGGCGGCGGGCGCCGGTTTGTCGGCTTCCGCAATATAGGGGGATTCAATGTGGGCCAGAAACCGCAGGATGCGTTCCTCGCTGTTGTTGGAAAGGAGCAGCGTTTGCAGGCCCATACTATGAAGGCGGCGGAACAGCGCATCCACTTCTTCGTTGGAATCGGCCCCATGCAGGACCAGCGTATTGTCAATATCGAACAGGATGCCCCGGTACCCCAGCCGGTAGAGCTTTTCGTAGTCAATGGAAAAGACACTGTCTGCCGTTTCCCAGGGATAAAAACGGTTCAGCAGCATGGTGCGCCCTCCTCCGGGCGGTCCAGATACCGGCAGACAGTCTCGATCTGCCCGGCAAAATCAGGACCGAATTTCTGTTGGAAGAAAGCGCTGCCGATGGTAAAGGCCCAGGGGGCTGTGGATTTGATCTCGTCCAGGCGCTGGTAGCTGTCAACGCTGCCTGCCACACAGACCGGGGCATCCACAGCGGCCACAAACCGGCGGATCAGATCAGTTTTGTCGCCGGTGTAGCGGTACCCCAGCAGATCAAAGCCAAAGACGCCCTTGCGCAGGCAGTCCTCTGCCTGGCGAATCATCTCATCGGGGGTGCCTTCCAGCACCGAGGGACGGCCGGTCACCCGGCCTACAAAGGGCATGTATTGCATGCCGTGGGTGCGGCAGAAATTCAGAATGGCATCCGAATAGACGGTGCCCATCAACAGGTCACAGCCGCAATCGGCGGCCATCCGGGCACCGCGCAGCCCTTCCTCCTCGGTGTAAGCCACCACTTCCAGCGCGGTCTTTTTGCCGCAAGCCTTCATTTGGGAAAACAGTTCACGCATGGCGGGCAGGGAAAGGCCTTCCTCTTTAAAGCCCCAGTATTCGGCCGGTGTGTTGCGGCACTGGGCAAAGAGGTCCGCCGCGTTGGGGACCGTACGGTCCTGGTAGGTCAGCATAACAATCAGACGGGTGGTTTTCAATACAGGGACCCCTCCAATCTTCGAAATTCCTCTGTTTATGGGGAATCGTCTGGTTTTCATTATACGGTATCGGTACAGGCACGTCAACTTTTTGTCGACAGACATGTGGAAAACAGAGAAAATCAAAAAATTAATAATAAATCCTAAAAAAGCTCTTTACAAACCAAAATAGTATGATATAATAAAAGCACAGATCGGGAGCACGGTCTGCACAAAACAAACTATCAATTTTTAAGAATAAAGAGCAAACCTAAGGAGGCAAGCTATGGAACTGAAATACTTTATCTGTGAGCACTGCGGCAATATCATCACGATGGTGGAGGACAAGGGTGTCCCCGTATTCTGCTGCGGCCAGAAGATGACCCCGCTGGTGCCCGGCACCGTGGAAGCCGCCCATGAAAAACACATTCCGGTGTACACCGTGGACAATGGCGTCGTGCATGTGACCGTGGGCAGCGTGGAGCACCCGATGCTGGATGCCCACTATATCACCTGGATCTCTCTGCAGACCAAGCAGGGCAGCCAGATCAAGCACCTGAAGCCCGGCGAGGCCCCCAAGGCTGATTTCGCCCTGACCGAAGGCGACGAGGTTGTGGCCGTTTACGCCTACTGCAACCTGCACGGCCTGTGGAAAGCCTGAACTCTTCCACTGAATTTCTGAAAAATACGTTATAAAAGGAGCGTTTTCTTATGAAAAAGTATGTTTGCCCCTGTGGCTATGAGTATGATCCCGCCGTCGGTGATCCCGACAATGGCATCGCCCCTGGCACTGCCTGGGAAGATGTTCCCGCTGATTGGGTCTGCCCGGTCTGCGGCCTTGGCAAGGATTCCTTCACCGAGGAATAATCCATAAGAAATAAACCCCGGAGCGTCCGCAAGGATGCTCCGGGGTTTTGTGTTTAATGGCGCCAGGTCCACCAAAGGAATTTGGTGTTGGTGACAAAATAGCGCTTGAACAACCGTTTGGGGTCCTGAAGCAGGCGATACAGCCATTCCAGGTTGCAGCGCTGCATCCAGCGGGGAGCGCGGCGAATGTTGCCTGCCTCATAGTCAAAGGCTGCGCCTACGCCCAGCATCAGGGCATGGACCCGGCCCTGGTGGGCGGCCATCCATCGTTCCTGTTTGGGGGCGCCCAGGCCAACCCAGACAAAATCCGGGCGGGCTTCATTGATGGCGGCTACGGCAGCTGCGTCTTCCTCCTCGGTCAGGGGGCGGAAAGGGGGAGACGCCATCCCGGCAATGACGGCGCCGGGATAATTCCGGGTGATTTTCTCCCGCAGAATATCCAATGTTTCCTGGGTGGAACCGTAGAAGTAGTGGCGGTAATGTTTTTGGGCGCTTTCCCGCAGCATTTCTTTCATCAGGTCGGGGCCGGTGACCCGGGCGGCCTGGGCAAAGCCTTTGCGGCGGCTGTACTGAGAAAGCGGCCCGCCGTCGGGCAGCGCCATCACAGCACCGTTTTGTACGGCGCGGTAGCTGGGGTCGTCGTGGGCGGTCACGGTGGTGTGTACATTGGCTACACAGATATATTCGCCGCGCCAGTCATCCAGATGTTCTTCGATCCGGCGCACGGTGGTTTCCATATCGGTTACGGCAATGCGGACGCCCATGATCTCACAGACGGGCATGGCCTGATTGGGGTTTTGCATGCGGGTGCCTCCCTGATCTCAAAGGAATCATACCGTTCTATCATACCATTCCTGCGGCCAGGATTCAACTCCGAAACAAAAGTCGGCGTGCGGTCATTGCTTTGGTGTGCGGCAATAGCGGCGGCTCAAAATGCCGGCGCCGATGCTCCTTACATCGATCATACGTTCTTCTTGAAACTGCAAGTAAAGGTCCGGAGCGCTGCCCCAAAATCTACATAAGCCACAAACTGCGGCGGTTGTTTTTGGTGGTTTTGCTCCGGCGGGCGAAAACAAAAACAACCGCCTTCCCACAGCGGGAAAGCGGTTGTTGTGCATTTATTCGATCTTCATCATGCGGTAACCCACACCGATGTGGGTCTGGATGTACTGGGGGGAACCGGGGGCGGACTCCAGCTTTTTGCGCAAAGTAGCCATGAACACCCGCAGGGAAGCTACGTCGTTTTCCCAGCTGGTGCCCCATACTTTCTGGGTGATGTAGGTGTGGGTCAGGACTTTGCCGCAGTTGTGGGCCATCAGGCAGAGCAGCTTGTATTCAATGGGGGTCAGGTGCAGTTCCTTGCCGTCCAAAAAAGCGCAGCCGGCTGCAAAGTCGATGGTCAGCTGGCCGTTGGTGAATACCGGGCTGCCGCTGGTGTGCATGGCGGCCAGCCGGCGCTGGGTCACCCGCAGGCGGGCCAGCAATTCTTCCACCGAGAAGGGCTTGGTCAGGTAATCGTCGGCACCGGAATCCAGTGCTTCGATCTTGTCGGCGTCCTCGCTGCGGGCGCTGATGACGATGATGGGCATATCGGACCAGCTGCGCACCCGGCGGATCACTTCCACGCCGTCCAAATCGGGCAGGCCCAGGTCCAGCAGCATAATGTCGGGGTTGCTGGTGGCGGCCTCCCGCAGGGCGGCTTCGCCGCAATCCGCTACCAGGTAGCGGTAGTCGTGGGTTTTCAGGGTGGTGGTCATCAGGTTGCGGATGGGGGCATCGTCCTCCACCACCAGAATCAGCGGTTTATTCATGTAATGTTACCTCCCCCAGCGGCACCGTAAAGGTGAACACGCACCCGTGCGGTGTGTTGTCGGTCAATGTGATGGTGCCGCCGTGGGCGTCCACAATGGCCTTGCAGAGCGCCAATCCCAGCCCCAGGCTGCGGCGGCTGTCGGCGACTTTATGTTCGCCGGTATAAAACATCTCAAACACATGGGCCTGTCTGGCAGGCGCGATGCCGGGGCCGTCATCCGTTACCGAGAGGACGGCAAAATGATCCTGCTGCCGTGCCGCTACGGTGATGGTGGAACCGTCGGGTGTGTATTTGATGGCGTTGTCCACCAGATTGATAAGTACCTGCACGATCAGCCGGGCGTCCATCCGTGCCAGCAGCAGCTCGTCGGGCAGGTCCACCCGGATGTTGTGCCGGCAGTTCTGGCGGTTGGTGTGGCGCAGCGCTTCCTCAATGACTTCGCCCACCAGTTCGGTGGAAAGCCGCAGATTCATCCGCCCGTCCTCGATGCGGGTGATGGAAAGCAGATTCTCCACCAGATTGATCAGCCAGATGGAGTCATCGTAGATATCCAGGGCGATCTGGTGCCGGGCTTCCTCGTCCAGTTTGGCATCGTTGGCCAGCAGATTGGCCGCGTTGCCGGAGATGGAAGTCAGCGGCGTGCGCAGATCATGGGAGATGGCCCGCAGCAGGTCGGCCCGCAGCTGTTCGTTTTTGGCCAGCAGGGCGGCACGTTCCTTCTCCTCAATATTGCGGATGTTCTGTATAGCCAGCGTCACCGTGATGATGGACACGATGAGCATGATGGCGATGGTAAAGGGGTAGCCTTTTTCATACGCATGCAGCGTCAGGCGCGGCTCTGTGAAAAAGAAGTTGAAGAGCAGAACGCTGGCCACCGAACTGAACACCCCGCAAAAATAGCTTTTGGTGAACAGGGAAGTGAGCAGCGTTCCCAGAACGAATACCGAAATGATGTTTGCCTTGGTAAAGGCAAACTGCCAGAATATATTGCCGATGACCGTGCCGGCGGCCAGGATCAGGGCTGTGACCAGCAGATCCTGCCAGCGGGGGATCATCTGTGCGCGCAGGTCATGGGGCTGTGTTTGTTGTGCCATACTGCTACCGCCTCCTGTCTGGTATCATACCACACAACGCCCCGCAATACCAGCAGGGGTTCAAGGGCGGCGGTGATGGAACCGCAAAGGGTCCCGGTCCTGGCGGATTTGCAGCAAAAAGTCATCCAGACGGCAGCAGACAAACCAGCCGAATCCGCCTGCTGCCAGCATACCCAAAGCCAGCAGAAAATCTCTCACAGGGATAGCCCTCTTTCCGTTACAGATGGAAGCAGCGCTTGATGGACCGGTATTCACCCAGGACCAGCAGCGTGCCCTCGGTGGGCAGTACCGTGTTGGAAGAGATATTCACATCAATGGCGCCGTTCTGCTTGATGCCCAGCAGGTTGATGCCGTACTTTTTGCGGATGTCGATGTCACCCACCGTTTTGCCGGCCCAGTGTTCCGATGCGGGCACTTCCATAATAGCGTTGTTGGCGTCCAGTTCAATGTAGTCCACCAGATGGTTGGAACCATAGCGCACAGCCGCCCATTTTGCCAGCTGTTTTTCGGGGTACAGGATTTCATCCGCGCCGTTGCGCAGCAAGAATTTGGCCTGCACATCCCGTTCCGCGCGGGAAACGACCAGCTGGGCGCCCAGTTCTTTCAGCAGGGAGGTGGTTTCCAGCGAACTCTGGAAATCCCCGCTGATGGCTACGATGCAGACGTCGAAGTTGCGTACACCCAGCGCTTTGAGAAAGTCTGCGTTGGTGCTGTCGCCGATCTGGGCGTTGGTCACAATGTCCAGTACCTCGTTGACCCGGTCTTCGTTTTCGTCCACGGCCATGATCTGGTGGCCCTGTTCGTTCAGTTCCATGGCAATGTGCCGTCCAAAGCGGCCCAGGCCAATCAACAAAAATGATTTCATATTCCTCTTCCTTTCCCGTCAGCCGACGGTGATGCGCTCCTGCGGCAGACGGCTGGCTGTTTTGGAAAAACCGGACAGCGCCGCATAAATCAGCGTCAGGCCGCCTACGCGGCCAATGAACATCAAGGCAATGAGAATCCCCTGGGAGAGCAGTCCCAGCGAGGGAGTCAACCCCAGCGAAAGCCCCACAGTACCCACTGCCGAAGCGGTTTCAAACAGGCAGGCAGACAGGGGCAGTTTTTCCACAGCGCTGATCACAAAGCCGCCGCCCAAAAACAGGGTCAGGTACATGAAGCAGACGGTGGAAGCGCTGCACACCGCTTTGTTGTCGATACGGCGCCCAAAGAAATGGGGCTCGCTGCGGCGCTGGAATACCGCGATGGCGTTGGCAAACAGCACGGCGGCGGTGGTGGTTTTCATACCGCCGGCAGTGGACCCGGGGGAACCGCCGATTAGCATGAGCATGATGGTCAGCCCCTGCCCTACACCGGAGAGAGCGGTCAGGTCGGCTGTGTTGAAACCGGCGGTACGGGGAGTGACGGACTGGAACAAAGAAGCCAGCAGCCGCTCTTTGCCTGACAGGGCGGAGAATTCCCCGAAATAGAACCAGATGGCAGGCAGGACGATCAACAATGCCGTGGTGGACAGGATCACCTTACTCTGCATACGGTAGCGGTGCAGGTGCAGCTTGTTGGCACGGATATCATCCCAGGTCAAAAAGCCGATGCCGCCCACCACGATCAGGGCCATGATGGTCAGGTTGATGATGGGTTCGGCTCGGTAGGAGGTCAGGGAAGGGTATTGGGCATCCGGGGTGCCCAGCAGATCAAAACCTGCGTTGCAGAAAGCGGAAACCGAGTGGAAAACCGCCATCCAGATACCCCGCAGCCCGTAATCCCGGCAAAATACCGGCAGCATACAGGCCGCGCCCAGCGCTTCGATGCACAGCGAAGCCTTGATGATGAAGCCGGTCAGCCGTACGATGCCGCCTACCTTGGGGGCGGCGATGGCTTCCTGCATGGTGCCGCGCTGCATCAGTGAGATCTTGCGCCCCGACAACAGCGAGAAAAAGGCCGCCACCGTAATGACACCCATGCCGCCGATCTGGATCAGCACCATGATGACGGCCTGACCGAAGATCGACCAGTGGGTGGCGGTGTCCTGCACCACCAGGCCGGTTACACAGACGGCGGATGTGGCGGTGAACAGCGCCTGGTTAAAGGGGGTTACGGAAAAATCCTGTGAGGAAACAGGCAACATCAGCAGCAGACTGCCACCCAGGATCACCGCTGCGAACAGCAGAATGATGGTCTGGAAGGTGGTCAGCCGCGGCGGGCGAAAACCTGCCATGGAAACGCCTCCGATTATAGATGATTTTAGTTTTCTCATTATAGGCGTTCTATGTTTAAGAAAGCATAAATATCCCGGCGCTGACATTAAGACCGTATAAAGACGCGAAAAAAGGCAGGGCACCGCGAAGCGATGCCCTGCCGGACAAAAAACAGGAAAATCAGCGATCCACCACGGGAACGGCGTCCTCGCAGCGTTTATCCAGGTCGTTGAGGTAAAGGTCGGTCTCCCGTACCACCACACCGGACAGCAGCAATACGGCAATCAGGTTGGGAATAGCCATTAAGGCGTTCAGGGTGTCAGCCACAGTCCATACCAGATTCAGTGCCACCACGGGGGAGATGGCCGCCACCGCCACGTATACGATGCGGTAGAATACCTGCCCTTTGCTGCCCACCAGATATTCCAGGCAGCGCTCACCGTAATAGGACCAGCCCAATACGGTGGAAAAAGCGAAGGAAATAATCCCCACCACCAGAATGACCGGTCCCAGTACGGGGATCTGGTCAAAGGCCAGGGTGGTCAGGATGCCGCCGTCCGAAATGGCGCCCATATCGATGGCGGGGTTTTTCATAATGCTGGATACCAGCACCAGGCCGGTCATCAGGCAGACCACCACGGTGTCCCAAAAGGTACCGCTGGAGGATACCAGCGCCTGACGCACCGGGTTGCGGGTCTGGGCAGCAGCCGCCACAATGGGGGCTGAACCCATGCCCGATTCGTTGGAGAACAGGCCCCGGGCCATGCCGTAGCGCATGGCCAGCATAATGCCGCCGCCGGTCAGGCCGCCGGCCGCTGCGCCGGGGGTGAAAGCCAGCCGCAGAATGGTGGTCACTGCGGCCCACAGATAGTCACGGTTGTAGAACAGGATGCCCAGGCAGCCCAGAATGTAAAAGGCTGCCATAAAGGGAACCAGCTTTTCGCATACATTGGCAATGCTCTGGATGCCGCCAAAGATGACCAATGCGGTCAGACCGGCCACCACAACGCCCACCACCCAGGGGGGAATGCCCAGGTTGGCCTGGCAGACGGTGGAGATGGCGTTGACCTGGGTGGCGCAGCCGATGCCGAAGGAAGCCAGCGTGCCGAACAGGGCAAACAGGATGCCCAGCCATTTCAGGTGAAGCCCTCGTTCCAGGGCGTACATGGCGCCGCCCTGCATCCGGCCGTCCTTGGTTTTGACCCGGTATTTCACGGCAATCAGCGATTCGGCATACTTGGTGGCAATGCCGAAAATGCCGGTGATCCAGCACCAGAATACGGCGCCCGGGCCGCCCAGGGCAATGGAGGTGCCCACCCCGATGATATTGCCGGTGCCGATGGTGGAAGCCAGTGCCGTGGTCAGGGTGGCAAACTGGGAAACTTCTCCCTCGGCATCCGGGTCCCGGCTGACCGACAGGCGAATGGCTGTCAGCAGCTTGCGCTGGATGCCCCGGGTGCGTACAGTCATGAACAGGTGGGTGCCCAGCAACAGCAGCATGGTAGGCCAGGCCCACACCCACTGGTTGGTCACGTTGATGAAATTGACAATGGCGTCCATCATGGTGGTGTCTCTCTCCCTTGGACCGCCCCGCAAGACGGTGGTTTGGCGGCAAAAAACAAAGCGTGCCCGCGCAGTACATCCTGTGCGAACACGCCATCGTGCCTTGCCACTATTTGTATGATACACCGTTTGACGTTAGTCCGTCAAGTATGAGGCGGTTTTGCACCACGGCCCCCTTTGTGGTACAATGGCCCCGGAAACTCTTCCGCAGAAAGGAACTTTGCCATGGCAGTACCTTATATATTGACAGGCCGCCCCTGCAGCGGCAAAACCACGCTGGCAGCCTGGCTGTGCCGCCGCCTGCCCCAGCCGGTGGCCGGTCTGCGTACCCTGTGTACCGGGCGATGCGAAGCCGGACCGCTGTTTTCCATGCAGGATCTGACCACCGGGCGGATGGTTCCCATCAGCCGGGAGGAAAACGGCCGGGTGTGCGGGATTCCCCGGACCTTTGAAACTTTCGGTACCGAGGTATTGCAGGCCGCCATAAACAGTGACGACCGGACGGTGCTGGTGGATGAGGTGGGGCGCTTTGAACGCAATTGTACCGGCTATCTGGATATGCTGACCGAACTGCTGGCCGGTCCCCGCACCGTAGTGCTTACCGTAAAACGGGAAGACCTGCCGCATCTCAACGCCCTGCGCGCATGGCCCGGCGCGGTGCAGATCGACCTGGACGCCGAATCTCCCGAAACGGTGCGTGCCCGCCTGGCCCAGACACTGCCGGCCTCCCTCCATCCGGGGGTGAGTGTGCGGCTTTTCCGGGAGGAAAAGTGTTTCGGCCCCGGTCCGCTGCAGCTGCTGGAACTGGTGGGGCGCACCGGGTCGCTGCACAAAGCCGCTGCCGCCATGGGCATGGCATACTCCAAGGCGTGGAAGATGCTGGGCAATCTGGAAGCCCAGTGGTGCTTTGCCATGGTGGAGCGCAAGGGCGGCGGTGCCGGGGGCGGCGGCTGCCTGCTGACGCCCCGCGCCTGGGACCTGCTGGCCCGCTACCGTGCGGTGCAGTGGGCAGGCGAACATGCAGCCCATGAGGAATTTGCGCGGCAGTTTGCGGAGTTTTGAAAAAACGACCGACATAGTACGACTTCTTTTGACATCGCGTTATTCTTGTGCTAGAATAACGTGGTGAGCCTTGCATGGCTGACACAGAAGGAGGAAGAGGGAATGAAACCCCGTTTTATGCAAAAATTGACCGCGCTGGTGTTGGCGGCTGCAATGGCCGTTACCCTGGCAGCCTGCGGCGCAACGGCGTCGTCGGCAGTATCGTCGCAGGCGTCGCCGGAAAGTACCGCTTCTTCGGAAGCAGCGTCCGCCCCGGCGGAAGCCACCGCCGAAACCGCCGGTATCACCTTTACCGACCAGGCTGGCCGCACCGTTACGCTGGAACAGCCTGCCGAGAGCATCGTCAGTTGCTATTACATCACCACCTATGCGGTGATCGCCTTGGGCCAGAAAGATAAGATCGTCGGTCTGGAAAACAAGGCCGATACCCGTGCCCTCTATGCGCTGGCGGCCCCGGAACTGCCCGAACTGACCCAGGTGGGGACGCTGAAAGAATTGAACGTGGAAGCGGTCGCTTCGCTGGACCCTGATCTGGTCATTATGCCCAAAAAGCTGATGGACAACGCCCAGACGCTGGAAGATCTGGGCATTACCGTCATGGTAGTGGACCCCGAAACCCAGGAAGGGCTGGAAACCATGCTGTCCCTCATCGGGCAGGCCTGCGGGGCCGAGGAACAGGCCGAAGCGCTGATCCAGTATACCCACGAAAAACTGGAAACCGCAGCCGCATTGACCCAGGACCTGGAAAAGCCCAACGTTTGCATGCTGGGCAACGGCAGCTACCTGACCGTGGCCCCGGCCGCCATGTACCAGAATGATCTGATCGAGCAGGCAGGCGGCGTGAATGCCGCGGCCGGTATCGAGGAAGATTACTGGGCCGAGGTTTCTTACGAAACGCTGCTCAGCCTGGCACCTGATGTGCTGGTGATCCCTTCTGGAGCCGACTACACGGCTGCGGATGTGTTGGGCGATGCCCAGCTGGCGGACCTGCCCGCCGTGAAAAACGGTGCTGTTTACACCATGCCTCAGGGGTTGGACGAGTGGGATTCTCCCACGCCTTCCGGAGTGCTGGGCGTGCTGTGGCTCACCAGCGTGCTGCATCCCGATGCCTATTCTTTTGAGGAGTTCACCGCCGATGCTCAGGAATTCTACCAGACTTTCTACGGCTTTACGCCGGACGCTTCCCTGATCACGAAATAACATATTGTATATTTTTTAAAAAAATATACCGAAAGGAATCTTCTCTATGTGCTCACGCACCCGTCTGTGCACCCTTCTGGTGCTTGCGCTGCTGGTTTTGCTGGCGGCCGCGTCGGTGTGCGTGGGCACATTTCCGCTTAGCCTGGGCCAGATCTGTACCCTGCTGGGGGGCGGCCTGCGGGATACCATGGAAGCGCGGGTCTTTTTCACCTTGCGTCTGCCCCGTACCGGGGCGGCGGTGCTGGCAGGGTTGGCACTGGGGGCTGCGGGCGGCGTGTATCAGACGATTTTCCGCAATCCGCTGGCATCCCCGGACCTGACCGGCGTGGCGGGCGGTGCCTCTTTGGGGGCTGCCGCGGCCATTGTGCTGGGCGCGGGCAGTGCCGTGCAGATCATGGGCGGCGCTTTTGTCTGCGGCATGGCCAGTCTGGCGGCGGTGCTGGCCCTGGTGCGTGCGGCACGGGCGGACCGGACCGCCACCTATGTGCTGGCAGGTATTCTGGTCAGCGCTTTGGCGGAAGCGGGCGTCATGCTGTTGAAAACTTTGGCTGACCCCGAGCGGGAACTGGCTGCCATTGAGTATTGGACCATGGGCAGCCTGTCCGCCATTACGCTGGCAAAGCTGACGGTGATGGCACCCCCGGTGCTGGTGGGGTTGGTTCTGGTATTGCTGTTCCGCCGGCAGGTGGCGCTGCTCTCCCTGGGGGAAGAAAGCGCCCGGGCATCCGGCCTGGAACCGGGCCGCTGGCGGGTACTGCTGCTGGCGCTGACCACGCTGATGGTAGCGGCTGTGGTCAGCGTGGCCGGGGTGATCTCCTTTGTAGGGTTGATCGCTCCCCATATTGCCTACAGACTGCTGCACCGCCGTGGTGGGGCGTTTTTGCCCCTGTGTGCGCTGGTGGCGGCCGATTTGATGCTGGCTGCCGACCTGCTGGCCCGCAGCGCGGGGCAGGGGGCCGAACTGCCGCTGAGCATTTTTACCGTACTGTTTGCGGCACCGGTGCTGGCGGCTCTGCTGGTAGGCGGAAGGGGGCAGGAAGATGCTGCTTGAGGTCAACGGCCTGACGGTCGGTTATGGCCGCCCGGTGGTGCGGGAAGCATCGCTGGCGCTGCGGGCAGGGCAGATCACAGCACTGTTGGGACCCAACGGCTGCGGAAAATCCACCCTGCTGCGGGGGATCAGCGGCAGCGGCAAGGTATTTGAAGGGACCGTGCAGGTCTGCGGGCAGGATTGTCTGGCCATGACGGCGCACCGCAGGGCACGCTGCCTGGCGGTGTTGCCTCAGCGCGTGGGAGTGCTGCCCGGCCTGACGGTGCGGGAAATCATTGCCATGGGCCGCTATGCCCACAGCGGTATCTTTGGCGGCTCGGCTCCCGGCGATGCCCGGCGGGTGCAGGACGCAGCCCGGACGTTCGGGGTGGAATCTCTGCTGGATACCGATGCTGCGGCACTCAGCGAAGGACAGCGACAGCTGATACACCTGTGCCGGGTGGCTGTGCAGGACACACCGGTGCTGCTGCTGGATGAACCCAACAGTGCGCTGGATTTTGCCAACACCCACCGGCTGTTTGCGGTGCTGCGCCGCTGGGTGCGGGAGCGGAACAAGGCGGCCCTGATTGTGCTGCATGACCCGGCGCTGGCTTTGCGCTACTGTGACCGGCTGCTGCTGATGCAGGCGGGGCGGCTGTGCGGCGCGCTGCACCCCGGGGATGGTGCCCCGGCCATACAACAGGCATTGGAACCGCTGTATCCGGGGCTGCAGGTGGTCCCGGGACCGCAGCAGGGGCAGCTGTTCTGTACCATGCAGGAAAACTGTGGTGGATAGTGTGCAAAATCCGGATGGCTTTCCCGCAGGGTTTTTGTTGTTTTGCCGGATTTGCCGGGACGCTATGGGTCTGATATTGACAGAAAACATCCTTCTATTGCTATAATAGAGGGATGTTTTTCCTTTTACCGAATGTTTTGGGGAAAACCTGCCGGAAAAACACAATTCAACCTGTCGGAAGAAAGGCGGCAAGTATATGAAAGAGGAGATCCAACAAAAAGAGTCACAGGGCTATGTGACCCCTTACGATTTTAAGGGAAAACTGCCCTGGCGTCAGGCGGTGCCCCTGGGCCTGCAGCACGTGTTGGCCATGTTCGTGGGCAACCTGACCCCCATTCTGATCATCACCAGTGCCTGTGCGGCGAGCGGCGGTGCAGAGGAGTTCGCCCAGATCCAGGTGGCCCTGCTCCAGAACGCCATGCTGGTGGCGGGTATCGTTACCCTGGTACAGCTGTTCTCGGTAGGCCCCATCGGCGGCCAGGTTCCCATCATCATGGGCACCAGTTCCGGTTTTATCGGTGTATTCCAGAGCGTCAACCAGATCATGGGCGGCGGTATTCTGAGCTATGGCGCCATTATGGGCGCTTCCATCGTGGGCGGCTTGTTTGAGACGGTGCTGGGAGCCTTCCTCAAACCCCTGCGCCGCTTCTTCCCGGCGGTGGTCACCGGCACCGTGGTTATGTCCATCGGTCTTTCCCTGATCAGCGTGGGCGTGGCTTCTTTCGGCGGCGGCAGCTCTGCCAAAGACTACGGCTCGCTGGAAAACCTGCTCATCGCACTGGCTGTTATGATCATCATTCTGGTGTTCAAGCACGGTGCCAAGGGCATGGCCAGCTCTTCCTGCATCCTCATCGGCATCGTTTGCGGATACATCATCTGCGCTGTGCTGCCGTTCTTCCTTTCTCCCACCGGCGTAACGGCCGACGGTGTGGAGTATACCAAAGCCTGGGTGCTCAACTGGAACAAGGTGGCGGAAGCTTCCTGGTTTGCGGTGCCCCAGCTTATGCCGGTCAAGCCGGTGTTTGACCTGCGGGCCATCCTGCCGGTGGCGGTCATGTTCATTGTTACCGCTGTCGAGACCGTGGGCGACATCTCCGGTGTGACCGAGGGCGGCATGGGCCGTGAAGCCATCGACAAGGAACTGTCCGGCGGCATCATCTGTGACGGCCTGGGTTCCACCTTTGCCGCTTTCTTCGGCGTGCTGCCCAACACCAGCTTCAGCCAGAACGTGGGCCTGGTCACCATGACCAAGATCGTCAACCGTACGGCGCTGGCTTTCGGCGCAGTGTTCCTGGTACTGTGCGGCTTGCTGCCCAAGCTGGCGGCGCTGGTTTCCATCATGCCCCAGAGCGTGCTGGGCGGTGCGGCGGTCATCATGTTCTCGTCCATCGTCATGAGCGGTATCCAGCTCATCACCAGCGATAAGCTCACCCCCCGCAACATGACCATTGTGTCTGTGGCGCTAGGCCTGGGCTACGGCATGGGCTCCAACACTGCCGTGCTGGCGGGTCTGCCCCAGCTGGTCCAGCTGATCTTCGGCGGTTCCGGCATTGTGCCCGCGGCCTTTGTTGCCATCCTGCTGAATGTTCTGCTGCCCAAAGATGCCCCCAAAGAGGCTGTGGAAGCAGAAAAGCAGGCCTGAGTTTCTTTGGAAAATTTTCGCCCCGCTGCCCCGGCGGGGCTTTCTCTTTGCGCGCTTCCATGCTATACTGAAACCAAACACAGCCATTTTAGTGGAGGAGGTACCCACCTTGCTGACGATCAAGCAATACGTGCGGGCACAAAGCCTGGACGAAGCCTATACCTTGTGCCAGAAACGGGCCAATGTGGTGCTGGGCGGTATGCTGTGGCTCAAGACCCAGAACCGCACGGTGGACACGGCCATCGACCTGAGCGACCTGGGCCTGGATACCATTGAAGAAACACCCGACGAATTCCGCATCGGTGCCATGGTCACCCTGCGCCAGCTGGAACAGAACCCGGATCTGGCCGCATACACCCGCGGTGCTATGGCGGAAAGTATCCGTCATATTGTGGGCGTGCAGTTCCGCAACCTGGCCACGGTGGGCGGCAGCATCTACGGACGTTTTGGCTTTTCGGACGTGCTGACGCTGTTCCTGGCGCTGGATGCGGCGGTGGAACTGCACCACGGCGGCCGGGTGCCGCTGGCCGAGTATGCGGCCTGCCCCTATGAACGGGACATCCTGACCCATATTGTGGTGCCCAAGCAGCCGGGCACGGTGGCCTACCTGGCCCAGCGCAATGTTTCCACCGACTTCCCGGTGCTGACCTGTGCCGTGGCGGTCCGTCAGGATGGTGTGCGCTGCGCCATCGGCGCCCGCCCCATGAAGGCACAGCTTTATCAGGGCGACCCGGCGCTGCTGGCGGGCGGCATCACCCCCGAAACCGCCGAAGCCTTCGCCGGCAGTGTTGCCGCCGAAGCAGCCTTTGGCAGCAATCTGCGCGCCGGGGCGGATTATCGCCGCGCCATCTGCAAGGTGCTGGTGCGCCGCGCCCTGCTTGCCTGTAAGGAGGATGCATAATGGAGATCCAACTCAAACTCAACGGCCGTCCGGTGCGGGACAGCATCGACGCCGATACCCTGCTGCTGGACTTTGTGCGCGCCCATGGCTGCGCCAGCGTGAAGCGCGGCTGCGAAACTTCCAACTGCGGGCTTTGCACGGTTTTGCTGGACGGCAAGCCGGTGCTGTCCTGCTCGGTGCTGGCGGCACGGGCTGCGGGCCATGAGGTCCAGACGCTGGAAGGCCTGCAGGCGGAAGCACAGGAATTTGTCAGTTTTATTGCCGACCAGGGCGCGGAGCAGTGCGGTTTTTGCAACCCCGGCTATGTGATGAATACCATCGCCCTGCTGCGGGAAAACCCCGACCCCACGGACGATGAGATCCGCGCCTATCTGGCGGGCAATCTCTGCCGCTGTTCCGGCTACGAAGGCCAGCTGCGAGGCATCCGGGCGTTTTTGAACGCCCGCAACCAGGCAAAGGAGGAGAAGGAACGTGGCTGAATTGAAAACCGTCGGCAGACCTGCGCGCAAAAAGGACGCCATGAACCTGCTGCTGGGCAAACCTGCTTTTGTGGAGGATGTCACGCCCCGTGACTGCCTGGTGGTCAAGGTGCTGCGCAGCCCCCATGCCCATGCACTGATCCGTTCCATCAACACCGACATTGCCATGAAGGTCCCCGGCATGGTGGCCATTTTTACGTATAAGGATGTGCCCGACAAGCGGTATACCAACGCGGGCCAGACCTATCCCGAACCGTCGCCCCATGACCGCCTGATCCTGGACCGGCGGGTACGCTTTGTGGGGGATGCGGTGGCCATTCTGGCCGGCGAAACCGAAAAAGCCGTGGAAAAGGCCATGAAACTCATCAAGGTGGACTATGAAGTGCTGCCTGCCGTGCTGGACCCCCACACGGCCAAGGATAACCCGGTGCTGGTCCACCCCGAGGAAAACTGGGAGGCCCTCTGCCCGGTAGGCGCCGACAACAAGCGCAACCTCTGCGCCAGCGAGACCTGCGGCGACGGTGATGTGGAAGCGGTGCTGGCCGACTGCGATGTGGTCATCGACCATGTGTGGCATACCAAGCCCTGCCAGCAGGCCATGATGGAAACCTTCCGCACCTATACCGAGATCGACCCCTATGGGCGGCTGCACGTGATCAGCTCCACCCAGATCGTGTTCCATCTGCGGCGTATCCTGGCCATTGCGCTGGATATCCCCAAGTCCAAAATTCATGTGGAAAAACCCCGTATCGGCGGCGGTTTTGGTGCCAAACAGACCATGGTGGCCGAAATCTACCCGGCTTTTGTCACCTGGAAGACCGGCCGGGCTGCCCGGATGATCTATACCCGGGAGGAATGCCAGATCGCAGGCAGCCCCCGGCATGAGATGGAGGTACATGTGCGGCTGGGTGCCGACAACAACGGCAAGATCCGCGCACTGGATGTCTACACACTCTCCAACACCGGCGCCTACAGTGAGCACGGTCCCACCACGGTGGGCCTGTCCGGCCATAAGTCCATTCCGCTGTATACGGGCAGCCTGGAAGCGTTCCGTTTTGCCTATGATGTGGTGTATACCAACGTACAGGCCGCCGGTGCCTACCGCGGTTACGGTGCCACCCAGGGCATCTTTGCGGTGGAAAGCGCCGTCAACGAACTGGCCGACCGGCTGGGCGTGGACCCGGTGGCACTGCGGGAACAGAACATGGTGCGGGAAGGCATGACCATGCCCGCCTACTACAACGAACCTGCCAACGCCTGCGCCCTGGACCGCTGCATGGCCCGCTGCAAGGAATTGTTTGACTGGGATGCCAAATTCCCGGTGCGGGATATGGGCAACGGCAAAGTCCGTACCGCCGGTGTGGCCATGGCCATGCAGGGGTCGGGCATTTCCGGGGTGGACGTGGGTTCTGCTACCGTCAAGCTCAGCGATGACGGCTTCTATAACCTGACCATCGGTGCCGCCGATATGGGCACCGGCTGCGATACCATTCTGGCCCAGATGGTGGCCGAGTGTATGGACTGCGATCTGGACAATGTAGCGGTATTCGGCGCCGATTCCGACGCTTCGCCCTACGATTCCGGCTCCTATGCTTCCTCCACGACCTACGTCACCGGCAAAGCGGTGGAACAGGCCTGCGAAAAACTGAAGGAACAGCTTTGTGTTCTGGCCGCCGAGGCGTTGCAGTGTGAACCCGGCGATGTGGAATTTGCCGGCAAGGTTGTGCGCCGCTGTGACGGCATGGCCGAGATCAGCCTGGCAGATCTGGCGGTAAAGTCCCAGTGTTCCAACCATACCCCGGTACAGGTTACGGCCACCCATTCTTCGCCCGTTTCGCCGCCGCCCTTCATGGTGGGTATGGTGGAAATCGAGCTGGACAAGGAAACCGGCGGAATCACGGTTCTGGATTACAAGGCTGTGGTGGACTGCGGTACGCCCATCAACCCCAATCTGGCCCGCGTCCAGACCGAGGGCGGCATTGTGCAGGGCATTGGTATGGCCCTGTTTGAGGATGTGACCTACACCGACCAGGGCCGCATCCGGGAAAACTCCCTGATGCAGTATAAAATTCCCACCCGGCTGGATATGGGTCACCTGCAGGTGGAATTTGAATCCAGTTATGAACCCACCGGTCCCTTCGGTGCCAAGTCCATTGGCGAAATCGTCATCAACACGCCGTCGCCGGCCATTGCCCATGCGGTGTTCCGCGCTACCGGGCTGTGGTTCCGTGACCTGCCCATCACGCCGGAAAAAGTCCTCATGGGCTTGCAGGCAAACGGGCAATGACCCATTGTGTCTTTCTGGCGGCAGGGGCTTCCCGACGCTTTGGCGTCGACAAACTGCTGACGGATTATAACGGGAAGCCGTTGTTTTTGCACGGGCTTCAAACGCTGGCTTCTGTTTGTGCCGCCCACGGGGGCGCGGGCCTGACGGTGGTGACCAACACCCCCGTCATTGCACAGGCGGCCCGCGCTCTGGGAGCCGCGGCGGTGCCCAGTCCGCAAAGTTTGCTGGGGCAAAGCTACAGCATCCGGGCCGGGCTGGACGCACTGGGGCCGCTGCCGCCGCAGGATTTTCTTCTGTTTGCGGTGGCAGATCAACCCCACCTGCGGGCCGAAACGGTGGTGCGTTTTCTGGAACTGGCAACGCCCGGCACCTGGGCGGCTACCGCGTCCTGCGGGGACCGGGTGGGCAATCCGGGGCTGTTCTGCGCGGCGCTGGTGCCGGAACTCTATGCGCTGCAGGGGGACCGGGGCGGTCGGGCTGTATTGAACCTGTACCCCCAGCGGCTTTTGCGGGTGGAATGCCTGCCCGAAGAACTGCGGGATATGGATCGCCCTGCCGATATGGAAAAGTGATCAACCTAAAAAGAACGCCGGACCGCTTAGGTCCGGCGTTCTTTTGTTTGATGGAAAAAGCAGACAGATCAGGTGATCTTGAGGGCGCGCTGTACCCGGTAGACGATGTACCGGAACAGCCCGGCAATCAGGCTGCACTCTACCCACAGATAGTTGGGCAGGTTACGCCAGCGGAAGGGGGGCTTGTTCAGCTTGGGCAGAGCTACCCGGGCTTCGGCAAAGCCTTTGGCATAGTCGCCGCCAAAGCCCCGCAGTCGGAACATGACCACCTTTAACAGATACCCCAGCAGCATGGGGATAAAGTTGATGATCAGCATCAGCAGCGGTTGGTTCTTGTAGGGCAGCAAAATACTGTTGCGTCCGCTCTGGATGCTCTTGAAGGGATTGTACCGCACTGCGCCGGTGGTGGCGCCGCAGATGTGGCGGCAGCGGGCGGTGGGGCAGTAGACGTTTTTGTAGCCGAAATTGTTGGCCCGCCAGGAAAGGTCCACGTCCTCGTAATAGGCAAAGAACGATTCGTCGAATACACCGATCTCATCCAGGATGGACTTGCGGTAAAGGGCTGCGCCGCCGCAGGCGCTGAACACCCGGCAGGGCTTGGTGTAACGGCTGGCTTTCAGGCCGTCGCCCCGTTTGCAGGCAAAGCCCAGAATGGTCACATAGTCACCGGCATCGTCGGCCAGTTCCGGTTCATAGTAGCGCAGCATCAGGCTGCTTACCGCAAAAATGCGGGGGTCGGCGTCAGCGGTTTTGATCAGTTCTGCCAGCCAGTCGGGATCGGCAAAGGCGTCGTTGTTAAACAGGGCCATGTATTCGCCTTTGGCAGCGGCAATGCCCTGGTTTACAGCGTGGGAAAAACCGGTGTTCTCGGTGTTTTCAATCAGCGTGTAGCGGTCGCGGCCGCGGTAGCTGCGTGCAATCTCCAGACTTTCATCGGTGGAGCCGTTGTCAATGACGATCAGCTCAAAATCCTGCTCGGTCTGGTTCCAGATGGATTCAATGGAATCCCGCAGCCAGCCGGCACCGTTGAGGTTGGGGATGATGACGGATGCTTTCATCGCTTCTCCTTGCCTGCCTGTCAGAAGGCATAATAATAGTAGGGGTTGCTCATGGCGGCGGCAAACATCAGCGCCAACCAGATGGCCAGTGCCGTGACAATGACCGCGATGATCAGGGTACGGATCAGCCAGGCCTGGGCCAGACGCCGCCGCGCCGGGTTATGGGTGAATCCGAAACTCCACGCCAAAGAGAGAATGAACCCTGCAATCGGAATGGAAAAAAGCAGCAGGGTTGCCAGTGTGGCCCCTTCCGAAAGAGCCGGCACACCGGTGGGTTTTGGCTCATGATAGTGGGGCCCCGAGGAAGCCGCGGGGGCCGGGGCGGGCGGGGGCGGCAGCGTTGCGCCGCACTGGGGGCAGCGGTCCGCGTCCTGTGGGGCCAGCAGACCGCAGTTTTTGCAGTAACGCATGGGGGTACCTCCGTTATTCCAGGGCCAGGTTGCGGTCCAGCTGTGTGTTCAGAATGATCTGGGTATTGGTGGAACCCAGTTTTTGCATTTTGGTCAGCAGATGTTCCAGGGCATCAATGTCGGTGCAGCTGACCTTTACAATAAAGTTGTAACTGCCGGTCACCCGGAAGCACTGCAGCACCTGGGGCTCCTGCTCGATCATTGCCAAAAAGTTGGCGCGGGTGGCAGCGTCCACCAGAACCGAGATCAGCGCCTCTACCCGGGCGGGGGCGCCGGGGTTACGGAGTACCACGGTGTAGCCACCGATGATGCCTTCCTGCTCCAGGCGGTGAATACGGCTGGATACCGCCGGGCTGGTCAGACTGACCCGCTGGGCGATGTCTTTGACGGGCATACGTGCATTTTCTGCCAACAGTTGCAGAATTTTATGGTCCAGATCGTCCATGAAGAATGAAACCTCGTTTTCTTTTTTGTATAATGCGCACAAAAAAATAAAATGAAGAAAAGTGCCGTTGTGCGGTTTGACAAAATTGAAAAAAGTATGCTTTTTTTAAAACAAACTAAATTAAATTAAGCGTTTCTGGAAACATTATAATATTTTGAAAAACAAAATACAAGTGCAGCGTTTGACAAATTAAGAATAAAAGCTATAATAATAACTGTTATCAATCACGACATTCTCTGACCTTTATATACTTTCCCACCCCTCTATGCACAAAAGCCCGCAGGTAACTGCGGGCTTTTGTGTTTTTTGTATACAGTCCACAAATTATGAATTTTTCGCAAATATTTGCATAACCCTCTTGCATACGGTGGCAGGAGGGTATATTGTTATCAACTGTTAATAGTTATCATGTGTTAAATAAATGAGGAGGGAGAAGCTTGTGCCGGACAAAGTGAAGATGGAACTGCACGGGATGATCTATTATATGGGGCGTCTGCGGGAAGCATCCAAGCGTGGGATGCGGGCTGCGCTGGCAACAGCGCCCAAATGCCGGTTCGGTATGCTGGAACGGTTGGATTACAGCATCCAGACTTACGGCAGTGACGGTGCCATCGGTGTCAGCGAACTGGCGCACCATGTGCAGCAGCCGCTGCCGGCGGTTTCCCGGGGGCTTCGGCTGTTGGAACAGGACGGCATGGTGATTCGCCAGACTGATCCCCAGGACCGCCGCAAGACGCTGGTGCGCCTGACACCGGAAGGGGAGAGCGCCCTGCACCAGTGCGAGCAGGTGCTGAACGAATATTTCAACCGTGTGATGGCGCGGATTGACCCGGCGCAGCTGGAGCAGATGCTGCAGATGCGCAATGTGCTGATCGACGCGCTGGAAGCGGAAACCGCGGCCATGCAACAGGCCGCACATACAAAGGGGGAAGCTGCCGATGGGCAAGATCTTTAAGCAATTGGGCCGTCACTGGGCGGCCTGTCTGGTTGTATTTGCCTTGCTGGCGGTACAGGCGTACTGCGATCTTTCGCTGCCTGATTACACCAGCAAGATCGTGGACGTGGGCATCCAGCAGGGCGGTATCGAGAGCACCGTGCCGGAATCGGTGCGGGACACCACCCTGCACGCGCTGGAATTGCTCATGACCGAGGAGGACGCCGCTCTGGCGGAACAGTGGTACAGTGAGCCGGACGAAAACGGTGTGCGCACCCTGGCCCACGACGCAACCGCCGCCATGCCGGAGCTGGAAGAAGCTTTTACCACGCCGGATATTGTATTGTATATGGCGGCGGCCCAGCACGCGGCAGCCGCCCAGGGGATCACCGAAACCGTGACCCCCGCCTGGACCGATCTGGATGCGGTGACAACGCAGTTTTCCATGATGGCCCGGGCGCCGGAGTTCAGCCGGAAAGCGGTACAGCAGCAGCTGGCCGGTGCCATGGCAGCGGTGGACGATTCGGTGGCCGAAAGCATGGCCAGCCAGGCCATGCTGCTGGTCAGCCTGGAATATGAGGCACAGGGCATTGCCCACGATGTACAGATGGCCTATCTGTGGCGGGTGGGCGGCCAGATGCTGGGCCTGACCCTGCTGATGGTGGCTGTGGCCATTGCGGTGGGCTTTGTGGCCTCCCGGGTGTCGGCTTCCATCGGCCGGGACCTGCGGCGGGAAACCTTCTCGGCGGTTATCGGCTTTTCTCATGCCGAAATCGAACAGTTCTCCACCGCATCCCTTATTACCCGTACCACCAACGATATCCAGCAGGTACAGTTTGTCTGTGTGATCCTGCTGCGCATGGTGGCCTATGCGCCCATTTTGGGCATTGGCGGCATCATGCATGTGGCCCGCAGCAATACCGGCCTGACCTGGATCACTTTCCTGGCGGTGGCGGCGCTGCTGGTGCTCATCGGCGTGCTGATGACCATTGCCATGCCCAAATTCAAGCTGATGCAGACCCTGGTGGACCGGCTTAACCTGGTCAGCCGCGAAATCCTTACCGGTATCATGCCGGTGCGCGCCTTCAGCCGCGAAAAGTTTGAGGAAGAACGTTTCGACCGCGCCAACCGGGACCTGATGCGCACCCAGCTGTTCACCAACCGCACTATGGCCGGTATGATGCCCTTTATGACCCTCATCATGAACGGTACCAGCCTGTTGATCGTCTGGTTCGGCGGCAAAGCCATGGATGCCGGCAACATGCAGGTGGGCGAGATGATCGCTTTCATTACCTACACCATGCAGATCGTCATGTCCTTCCTGATGCTGGCTATGGTGGCCATCATGCTGCCCCGTGCCGGTGTGGCTGCTGACCGTATCGACGAAGTGATCCATACCCCCGCCACCATCCATGACCCGGAGGAACCGGTGGCCCGGAAAACGCTGCAGCGCAGCCACTGGGACGGCGTGGTCCGGTTTGAGGATGTCAGCTTCCGTTATCCCGGTGCCGACGATGACGCGTTGGAACATATCAGCTTTACCGCCCGCCCCGGCGAAACTACGGCCATCATCGGTTCCACGGGCTGCGGCAAATCCACGCTGCTCAACCTGATCCCCCGGTTCTACGATGTGACCGGCGGCCGTGTGACCATCGACGGGGTGGATGTGCGGGATATGCCCCAGCACACCCTGCATGATCTGCTGGGCTATGTGCCCCAGAAAGGCGTGCTGTTCAGCGGCACCATTGAATCCAACCTGAAATTCGGCGGCCCGCAGATTTCGGACGGCGACATCCGGGATGCGGCGGCTATTGCCCAGGCTGCCGATTTTATCGAAGCCAAACCGGAAGGTTTCCAAAGCCCCATCGCTCAGGGCGGCACCAATGTGTCCGGCGGCCAGAAACAGCGCCTGTCCATTGCCCGGGCCATTGCCAAGCATCCCAGAGTCTACCTGTTTGACGACAGTTTCTCGGCGCTGGATTATAAGACCGATGTGGCCCTGCGCCGCGCCCTGAAAGCCCAGACCGACAACGCCACCGTGATCATCGTGGCCCAGCGCATTTCTACGGTGTTGCATGCCAACCAGATCATGGTTCTGGACGAGGGCAAGATCGTGGGCATCGGCACCCATGCGCAGCTGCTGGAAACCTGCCCGGAATACCAGGAAATTGCGCGCAGCCAGCTGAGCCAGAAAGAATTGGGATTACAGAAGGAGGGTGAGTGATATGCCAAGACCCGGACGCATGACGACCGACCGTGCCAAGGATTTCAAGGGCACACTGCGGCAGCTGCTGCGGGAGATGGGCCGTTACAAAATTTCGATGGCCGTGGTCATCGTATTTGCCATTCTTTCCACCATTTTCAATATTGCGGGTCCCAAGGTGCTGGCCCAGGCCACCACGGCACTGGCTACCGGCTGGGTAGCCAAACTGCGGGGCACCGGCAGTATCGATTTCGTTTTCATCGGCCGCATCCTGTTGATCCTGCTGGGCATGTATCTGCTCTCCTCGGCGTTCAGCTTTGTGCAAAGCTGGCTGATGAGCGGTCTTTCCCAGAAGATCTGTTATGATTTCCGCCGCCAGATCAGCGAGAAGATCAACCGCCTGCCCCTGGCCTATTTTGAAAAGCGTACCGTGGGCGAGGTGCTCTCCCGCATCACCAACGATGTGGATACCCTGGGCCAGAGCCTGAACCAGAGCATCACCCAGCTGATCACCAGCGTTACCACCATGATCGGTGTACTGGTCATGATGCTGTCCATCAGCCCCCAAATGACCCTCATTGCGCTGCTGATCCTGCCGGTTTCGCTGGTGCTGGTCATGATCGTGGTGCATTTCAGCCAGCGGTTCTTCAAAGCCCAGCAGGCAACCCTGGGCGTGGTCAACGGCCAGGTGGAAGAAGTCTACTCCGGCCATAACGTTATCAAGGCGTTCAACCGGGAACAGGCTGTGCTGGAGGAATTCAATGCCGCCAACGACCAGCTCTATGCCTCTGCCTGGAAGAGCCAGTTCCTCTCCGGCCTGATGATGCCCATCATGAACTTTGTGGGCAACCTGGGCTATGTGGCGGTGGCCATCGTGGGCAGTATCTTTGCCGCGGGCGGCATCATCACCATCGGCGATATCCAGGCATTCATCCAGTATGTGAAAAACTTTACCCAGCCCATCCAGCAGCTTTCGCAGGTGTCCAACATGCTGCAAAGCATGGCCGCCGCTGCGGAACGGGTGTTTGAGTTCCTGGGTGAGGAAGAGGAGGACCAGACCGCCGATCCGGCCCGCCGCGCCGACCCCGCCACCATCGACGGGCAGGTGACCTTCGACCACGTAAAGTTCGGGTATACTCCCGACAAAACGGTCATCCACAACTTCAGCTGCACCGTGCAGCCCGGCCAGAAGGTGGCTATTGTCGGCCCCACCGGTGCCGGCAAGACCACCATGGTCAAACTGCTGATGCGGTTCTATGATGTGGATTCCGGTTCCATTACGCTGAACGGCCACAACGTCCGTGACTTTGACCGCACGGCGCTGCGGGAAGGCTTCGGTATGGTGCTGCAGGATACCTGGCTGTTCAAGGGCACCATTATGGAAAATATCCGCTACGGCCGTCTGGACGCCACCGATGATGAGGTCATTGCCGCTGCCAAAGCGGCCGGTGCGGACCACTTTATCCGCACGCTGCCCGGCGGTTACCAGATGGAACTGAACGAGGATGCCTCCAACGTCAGCCAGGGCCAAAAACAGCTGCTGACCATTGCCCGGACCATTCTGGCCGATAACCGTATCCTGGTGCTGGACGAAGCTACCAGCAGCGTGGATACCCGCACCGAACAGCGCATCCAGACCGCGATGGATCGCCTGATGCAGGGCCGGACCAGCTTCATCATTGCTCACCGCCTGTCCACCATCCGCAACGCCGATCTGATCCTGGTCATGCGGGACGGCGACATTGTGGAACAGGGCACACACGACGAATTGATGGAAGCGGGCGGCTTCTATGCCGATCTGTATAACAGCCAGTTTGAAGACGTGACAGCGTGAAAAAGCAGGGCCACGATTTTGTAACAATTTCTTGACATTTATCTTAAATAAAGATAGAATGAATTACAGGAAATATAGGGGCTTTGCCGCACAAATTCTGCGGTCGGGTCCACAGGGTGTCGCCCGCCGGGAACACCGCTTTTCACCAATGTGCAACGCCTTTTATGGGCTTTTCTTCGTTACTTTCGCGCGCTCGCGGTCGAAGTGTGGGCATTTTGGGCCCCTTTTGGTCGCGATTGGTCGTGTATTGCCATAGAAAAAACTGCATAAGGAAAAAGCGTCCCCCCGACGTGCTGCGCCCTCCCAGGATTGATAAGGAGTGAATTTGACTATGCCACCCATTTTAGTTGTGGTGGTGGTCCTTGTTGTTGCTGCCGTCGCCGGGGCGCTTGGTTTTTATTTTGGCGGAGAAAGCCGTAAACGCACCGCCGAAGCCAAGATCGGATCGGCGGAGGAGGAGGCAAAGCGCATCGTAAACGATGCCATCAAAGCCGCCGAACAGAAGCGCAAAGAGACCATCATCGAAGCGAAGGACGAAGCCTTCAAACTCAAGAGCGAAGCTGACAAAGAGATCAAAGACCGCCGTGCCGAAGTCTCCCGCCAGGAGCGCCGCATGGACCAGAAAGAGGAAGCGCTGGATAAGCGCACCGCCGCCATGGAGCGCAAGGAGGAAGAACTCAAGCGCCGCAGCGAAACGGTGGAAGCCCGTCTGGATGAACTGGAACAGTTGAAACTGCGCCAGACCGAAAAACTGGAAACCATTGCCGCCATGAGCAAGGAGGATGCCCGCGCCGTGCTGCTCAAGCAGGTGGACGACGAGCTGACTCACGAAAAGGCAATGAAAATCAGTGCCTACCAGGCCAACATGAAGGATGAGTGCGACCAGATCGCCCGTGATCTGGTGGGGCAGGCCATCGCCCGCTGTGCTGCCGATGCTACCAGCGAAGCCACCGTCAGCGTGGTGCCGCTGCCCAGCGACGAAATGAAGGGCCGCATCATCGGCCGTGAAGGCCGCAACATCCGTGCGCTGGAAACGGCCACCGGCTGCGACCTGATCATCGATGATACGCCGGAAGCCATCACTCTGTCCAGCTTTGACCAGACCCGCCGCGAAGTGGCCCGCATGGCCCTGGAGCGCCTGATCGCCGATGGCCGTATCCATCCGGCCCGCATTGAGGAAACGGTGGATAAGTGTCGCCGTGAACTGGAAGTGCAGATGAAGCGGGAAGGCGACAAGGCTGTGATGGATCTGGGTATCCACAGCCTGCATCCCGACCTGGTCAAACTGATCGGCCGCTTGAAATACCGCACCAGCTTCGGTCAGAACGTGCTCAACCACTCCATTGAGGTGGCTTGGCTGGCCGGACTGATGGCCGGCGAACTGGGCGTCAATGTTCAGATGGCCCGCCGCGCCGGTTTGCTGCATGATATCGGCAAGGCCCTGGATCATGAGATCGAGGGCAGCCACGTTCAGATCGGTGTGGATATCTGCAAAAAGTACCGCGAGAACCCGCAGATCATTCATGCGGTGGAAGCTCACCATGGCGATGTGGAACCCAAGACCACGCTGGCGTTCATCATTATGGCCGCCGATGCGATCTCGGCTGCCCGCCCCGGTGCCCGCCGCGAAAATATGGAGAGCTATATCAAGCGTCTGGAAACGCTGGAAGCTCTCTGCAATGGCTTCGAAGGCGTGGAAAGCTCCTATGCGGTCCAGGCCGGCCGTGAAGTGCGCATTCTGGTTCAGCCCGACAAGGTCAGCGATGATCAGGTGGTGCTGCTGGCGCGCAACGTGGCCAAGAAGATCGAGAGCGAGTTGGATTATCCGGGCCAGATTAAGGTCAGCGTCATCCGCGAAAGCCGCGCGACCGAATACGCGAAATAAATCTTTTCGCAACCGGGCATCGCAAAATCGCAGCATCGTTTGTGTCAGCGGGGTGTTGCCCGCCGACGCAGGCCCATACAGAAATAACAGGACGGCAAGTGTGTACGCAGTGTGCGCATTTGCCGCCCTGTTTTGTTGTGGGGCAAGTACCGCAGGAAAGAGTTCTGCAGGGCGTTGCCGGGTGGGGCGGTTCCGTCTTTTGTGCATCTTTGGCTTGCATATTCTTGCCCGGCGGCTTATAATATACAATATCTTAGTGTATAAAGGAGGGGTGCGCCACGCCGCAAAATGAACCGACGCGCAAGCCTGTGCTGGGCATTCTGGGCGGGCTGGGCCCGGCTGCCAGCTGCTACCTCTACCAGATGCTGACCGACCATACCCCGGCCAGCTGTGACCAGGACCACCTGGATATCGTTATCTCCTCCCGTGCATCCACGCCGGACCGCACGGCTTTCATTCTGGGCCAAAGCAAGGAGGACCCCTTCGCCGTTATGGAACAGGACGGTTTCAGTCTTGTGAATTACGGCGCCACCGTGCTGGCTATTGCCTGCAATACGGCCCACTATTTTTATAACCGCCTGGCACAGGCCCTGCCGGTGCCGGTGCTGAACATGCCCCAGCTGACCGCAGCCGATGCCAAAGCAGCAGGCTGCACCAAACTGGGCATTCTGGCAACGGATGGAACGTTGCTGGCCGAAACCTACCAGCTGGCCTGCGACCGCGAGGGAATTGCCTGGGCCGTCCCTTCGCCGGAACATCAAAAGGGTATCATGTCAGTGATTTACGACGACATCAAACAGGGGCGCCGCGCCAATATGGTCAAGTTTGCCGCCGCTGTGGCGGACCTGAAATCTCAGGGCTGCAATATGGCGGTGCTGGGCTGCACCGAACTCAGCCTCGTCAAGAGGGATGAGCATCTGGATGCCTTTTTTATCGACAGTACCGAGGTTCTATGCCGCCATGCCCTGTTGGCCTGCGGCGTGACACCCGTCGGATTCTGATACAGATTAAGCAATGAGGAAGGAATCGCACATGGAACAGAAAAAATTCTACATCACCACGCCGATCTACTATCCCAGCGACAAGCTGCACATCGGCCACACCTACTGCACCGTAGCCACCGACGCCATGGCCCGGTATAAGCGGCTGCAGGGGTACAAGGTCATGTTCCTGACCGGCACCGACGAACACGGCCAGAAGATCGAACTGAAGGCCAAGGAAGCCGGTGTTACCCCCCAGCAGTTTGTGGATAACATCGTGGAAGGCCCCAAGGGCGTCAAGGATCTGTGGAAACTGATGAACATCAGCTACGACCGCTTCATCCGCACTACCGATGATTACCATGTGGGTGCCATCCAGAAGATCTTCAAAAAGATGTACGACAAGGGCGACATCTACAAGGGCGCTTACAAGGGCAAATACTGCACCCCCTGTGAGAGTTTCTGGACCGAGAGCCAGCTGGTCAACGGCTGCTGCCCCGACTGCGGCCGTCCCGTGGTGGATGCCGAGGAAGAAGCCTACTTCTTCCGCCTTTCCAAGTATGCGAACCGTGTGCGTGACCTGCTGGTCAACACCGACTTCCTGCTGCCCCGTTCCCGCGTGAACGAGATGGTGCATAACTTTATTGACCCGGGCCTGGATGACCTGTGTGTTTCCCGTACCAGCTTCAAGTGGGGCGTACCGGTAGACTTTGACCCCAACCATGTGGTTTACGTCTGGATCGACGCACTCTTCAATTACACCACGGCGCTGGGCTTCATGAATGATCGCTACCCTGACAGTGATTACCAGACTTTCTGGCCTGCCGATGTGCATTTTATCGGCAAGGAGATCGTCCGTTTCCACTCTATTATCTGGCCTGCCATGCTCATGAGCATGGATATGCCTCTGCCCAAGCATGTGTACGGCCACGGCTGGCTGCTGCTGGACGGCGGCAAAATGTCCAAGTCCAAGGGCAACGTGGTGGACCCCTACCTGTTGGCTGAGCGTTACAGCGCCGATGCCCTGCGGTACTTCCTGCTGCGTGACTTCCCCTTCGGTTCGGACGGCAACTTCTCCAATGAGCTGCTGATCAACCGCATCAATATGGACCTGGCCAACGACCTGGGCAACCTGCTCTCCCGTACCACGGCCATGGCGGACAAGTATTTCGGCGGCACCCTGCCGGAGAACCAGGCTGCCGGCCCTGAGGACGACGCCCTGCTGGAAAAGGCCAAAGGCCTGCGTGCCCGCTACGAAACCGACATGGAAGCCTACGCGTTCCAGAATGCGCTGGCCGATGTGTTTGAAGTCATCGACGCGGCCAACAAGTACATTGACGCCACCGCGCCCTGGGTTCTGGCAAAGAGTGAGGAGAGCAAGCCCCGTCTGGCCCGCGTCCTCTACAATCTGGCCGAGACCCTGCGCATCTGCACCATTCTGTTGCAGCCGTTTATGCCCGACACTTGCCAGAAGATCTTTGAGCAGCTGAACGTGGCCGAGGACGGCAAGACCTGGGACAGCGCCGCTGCCTTTGGCACCCTGCCTGTGACTGCCACTCTGCACAAAGGCCAGAACATCTTCCCGCGCATTGATACCGCTAAGGAACTGGCTGAGCTGGAAGCACTGGAAGCAGCCCAGAAAGCCGCTGCCCAGGCTGCCGAAGCTCCGGCAGAACCGGAAAAGACCGAAACGGCTGCCGCCAGCGCCGAATTGATCGGCGACCACGAGGAGGAAATCGACTTCGATACCTTCTGCAAGGTGGAACTGCGTGTGGCCGAGATTCGTGCCTGCGAGCGGATGAAAGAGAGCAAGAAGCTGCTGCACCTGACCGTCTTTGACGGCGAGCGGGAGCGCTGCATCCTCTCCGGCATTGCCAAGTGGTTTGCGCCGGAAGATCTCATCGGCAAAAAGGTGGGCATTGTGGCCAACCTGGCGCCGCGTCCCATGATGAAGGGCAAGTATGTAAGCGAGGGCATGATCGTGGCGGCCGATACCGATGTGGACGGCGGTTGTGCCATTGCCTTCTATCCCGATAACGTTCCCGCAGGTGCCCGTATCCACTAAGCCGCGGGAGAAAAGGGAAGAACTCTTGAAAACAGAAACTTCCAGGCTGGATGCCTTTTTTGCGGTGCCGGCGGTTGCCGTGGCCATGGCTATCGTCTGTAATATGCTGTGGGGCGCAGCTTTCCCCTTCATCAAGATGGGCTACCGGCTGTTTGCCATTGATGCCGCCGACACCCCCTCTATTCTATGTTTTGCAGGCGTTCGCTTCATGCTGGGCGCGGTGCTGGTATGGATATGCGGCGCCGCGCTGGAACGCAAACCGTTGCCGATGCCGCGGGGGCGCGTTCTGGCTGAGTGCTGCGCCCTGGGCTTGTGGCAGACCACCGCACAGTATTTCTTCTACTATTCGGCAGTGGCGCTGCTTACGGGTGCACTGGGCGGTATCCTGAACAGCACCCAGAGTTTTCTCGGTGTGATTCTGGCGCACTTCCTGTACGGCAAAGCAGACCGCATGACCCCGCGCAAAGTGGTGGGATGCGCGCTGGGTTTTGGGGGTGTGCTGGTGGTTACCCTGGGAAACCATGGCAGCGGCAGTCTGGTTGGAATGGCCTGTATGCTTACGGCTTCTTGTGTCTTTACGGTGGCTGGCCCCTGGAATAAGGCGGTCACCCGCAAGGCGGACAGTTTTTCGGTCTGCTGCCTGAATCTGGGCGTGGGCGGTCTGGCTCTGGCGTTGGCCGGCTATGCCATGGGCGGCAGTCTGCATCCTCAAAGTGCAGCAGGGGTTCCGGTGCTCCTCTTCCTGGCGTTTATTTCCGGAGCGGGGTATGTGCTGTGGGCTTTGCTGATGAAAAACAACCCGGTGTCGCGTATCAGCGTCTTCGGGCTGATAATCCCGGTGATGAATGTGCTGCTGTCCGCACTGCTCAACGGGGAACCCCTGTTTGAGTGGAATTATCTGGCTGCGCTGGTACTGGTCTGTGGGGGGATTTTCCTGGTCAATCGCGCCCCGCGGCGCAAAACGGAGTAAACCATGCAGAATATTTTTGATACCCATGCCCATTACAGCTCCCGCCAGTTTGATGCGGACCGCACCCAACTGATGGCCGCACTGCCGGAAGGCGGCGTGGTGGGGATACTGGAATGTGCCACACACTCAGGGGATGCTTCCCGCGTGTTGGAGCTGGCCCATACGGTTCCTTTTGTTCATGCGGCGGTGGGCATCCATCCCGAAAGTTTGATTGAGGAGGATGCCGCGACCGTTGCGGTCTACCAAGGCGACTGGCGCGCTGAACTGAACGCACTGCGCCCGCTGTTTGAGGATAAAGCGGTGGTGGCAGTAGGGGAGATCGGTCTGGATCACCATTGGCCGGTGCCCCGTCAGGAACAGTACGACCTGTTCGAAGCCCAGCTGCAGCTGGCCGCAGAACTGGATCTGCCGGTGTCGGTCCACGACCGGGAAGCCCATGCCGAAATGTATGAGCTGTTGCGCCGCTACAAGCCCCGCGGCGTGCTGCATTGTTACAGCGGCAGCGCGGAAGATGCGGCCTGGCTTACCGGGCAGGGAATGTACCTGGGGTTCGGCGGTGCCGTGACCTACAAGGGCGCCAAACGGGCAGCCAAAGTGCTGGAAGCCATTGACCCGCAATGGGCCGTTCTGGAAACCGACTGCCCCTACATGGCGCCGGAACCGGTGCGCGGCCGCCGCAACGACAGCCGTAACATTGCCCATGTGGCGGTTTACATCGGTACGATCTGGCAGATGGATGCCCAGTCGGTTCTGGACCGCACGGCAGACAATGCCCGCCGGTGTTTCAATATTGTATAATGAGCGAATAATATACGAAATGTATATTATCATAAAAATGCAGGAGTGAACAATCATGAAAGCACGTATTCCCAAACATCGCGAATTTATCATCGATTTCCCCAAAGAGATGGATCAGGCCAAGGCGGATGAAGGCTGGATCAAGCTCAACGAGATCGTAGAAGAGTACAAGAAGTCCCACAACGGTCAGAGCGTCTACGCCCCGACCTTCATTGAGGACTGTGAGCCTGCGGTCAAAAAGCTGCAGGAAGAGTATGGCTTTACCTATACGATCCAGGAGATCAAGTAAAAAAAAGTCAAACCCGGGCGCGTTGTATGTGACGCCGCACAGGAAAAAAGACAGCGATTGCGGCGTTGCAAGGCGTCTTTCCTTTGCAAGGAAAAACAGCCTTGGCTGCTGCGCGCTGTCTTTTCTTTATTCTTTGGAACATACCTTCAGAGAGGGGGGCTTTTTGCCATGCCGAAAACTGTCATCCGTCCCGCCACACTTGCAGATCTTCCGTCCATTTTACGGTTGTACCGTGTGCTGGACGAGGAACTGGTGGACCTGCAGCCGGAATTTTTCTGTGCTGCCCCGCGGGAGGAAGAACCCATCCGGCGATTTATTGAGGCGATGGATGCGGATTTTCTGTTGGCAGAGCAGGAGGGGGAGGTTGTAGGCCTTGCCCTGGTACTGTATGCGGGTTGGACGGCGGAGTTCAGCTGTGTGCTGCCCCACCGGTATGCCAGCTTGAACGATCTGGTGGTTCTGCGGGAAAAACGCTGCCAGGGCATCGGCAGTTCGCTGCTGGGGGCGGCCAAGCGCTGGGCGCGGGACCGCCGGTTGGAATACCTGGAACTGGATGTTCTTTCTCAGAACAGCAATGCTATTGAACTGTATGAAGCGCACGATTTTGTGGAGTCTACGCGCACCATGCGCTGCATGCTGTAACCCCATATCGTGCAGATCAAAACGGAACAGGCGCCTGCCCGTGCAATACGGGCGGGCGCCTGTGTTTTGTTCCGTTGCTTGCCGGAAACCGGGGCAGGGGAAGGCAAAAGGAAAACAAAAAGCCGGGGACGTACATTTCTGTACATCCCCGGCGGTCTTACTTCTTCGGAGTCATAGCCTCATAACCCTTGTTCGTTATTTTTCGGACTGTTTACTCATCGTCATGAGTACCTCATCCTATCTTTTCGCGAATTTTCTTGCCCTTTCAGGATCTTGCTAACCGTAGTACATTGGACTTACCCTCTGGTTCGTTATTTGCTGAAGAGCATTTGTGGAACGGAGTAAGAAACTTGCGGTTACTTAGATCGTTCCTGGGGTAGGGGTTTGATGCTGAGGAAAAATCCTCTTAACTCTAGTACATTGGAGTGTCTCCTTGTTGATCAGGTGAAGTTCAGGAATATCCTGTTCGGCGGGGTGGTGGCTTTCATCATCTACCAGCCTTCTTTCATCCTAATCTATATTCTATGCTAAGGGGTCTTAGTTTGACGGGACCCTGGGTCTGCTAACACATTTTGTTATGAACCAACCATCGTTTGGTATAAATCTTTTACAGGTTACGACCTGCGGCTTTTGATGTGGTTCTTTCGCGTCAGCAGGCCCAGGCCCGCCGGTGATGAATGGGATCTTTAAAGTTTGCCATTGGATCTGAGCCTCCTTCCTTGCGAATTCCGCCGGCGGCCTTTACATCATCTTTCCGGTTCCCCTTACTGCCCTCGTGCTGCTGGATCGGAGTCCTTAAAGTGTTTCTGTTTTGTTCTTTGAATTTAAAGTACCGATAAGATTTTGTTTTTAGATCATATTCTTTGGTAAAACCTTTGTTTGATAAAACCTTCCGTTTTCTTACTTACTCTTAGAAGAACCATCGTTCTTTGTAAGAGGATCTTTCAGAAGAGGAGATTTTTCAAACCAGCTTTGGTAAAGAAGTTTGATCTTTCCAACTTAGATCTTTCGAAACCTTGATTTCTAAGAACTTTAGAAAATCTGCTTTAAGATGTCGATCTGTTCACGATCGGTCTTTGTGTGGGTTCCTTTGGAAAGTGGCTTCTCTTGGAGTTCCTAGCTCCTTATCTCCGGCTGTTTTCTTTCTGTGACTATACTATATCACAGCCTTAGAAAAACGTCTATTCGCAGAATCCACAACCTTAAAAAGATTTATTTGTACATGTTACGGATTGAAAAGTCTATTCCGTAGTGGTACAATGGATATGTTGGGGGCGTATAAGACAAGCCGCTGTTCCCGTAGGAACAGCGGCTTTTTGCATGCAAAAACCGTGGGAGCAACGGCCCCCACGGCCCAAAAGACAGGTTACATGGATTCCGGTGCGTTGATCTTGAACATCGTCAGGATGTTGTGGATCACGCTGCGCACGCCCAGGCACAGGGCAATACGGCTCTGCTGTACCGTGCCCTCGGCATCCAGAATGCGGCAGGCGTTGTAGAACCGGTGGAAAGCAGTGGCTACGTCAATGCAGTAGCGGGTAATGCGGGCCGGGTCGTACTTGTCTGCGGCGGCTACGATCTCGGCGGGGAAGGCAGCCAGCAGGCGGAGCAGTGCCTGCTCGGAGGGGTCCTGCAGGGCGGCGGCGTCCACACCTTCGGCACCCTGGAACACAACGCCCTGCTCTTCCATCTTTTTCAGCAGGGAGCAGATGCGGGCATGTGCATACTGGACGTAGTAGACCGGGTTTTCGCTGTCATTGCGCACGGCCAGGTCCAGGTCAAAGTCCAGGGTGGAGGTGCTTTCCCGCTGGTTGAAGAAGAAACGGGCGGAATCAATGGGCACCTCATCCAGCAGGTCGGTCAGGGTGATGGCCTTGCCGGTGCGTTTGCTCATGCGGACCGGTTTGCCGTCCCGCATCAGGTTGACCATCTGCATCAGCACAACATCCAGCTGTTCGCCGTTCAGGCCGATGGCGTCCATGGCGCCCTTCATGCGGGCTACGTGGCCGTGGTGGTCGGCACCCCATACGTCGATGGACTTGTCAAAGCCGCGTACCGCCAGCTTGTTGTAGTGGTAGGCGATGTCGGCGGCAAAATAGGTGGGAATGCCGTTGGCACGTACCAGAACTTCGTCCTTGGCTTCTTCTTCGCTGCCGTCCTCGGTCTTGCGCTTGTTGGCCACACCGTACTTGGCGGCATACTGGGCGCTGCGGTACATGATGGCACCGTCCTCGGCCTTGTAGCAGGCGCCGGTCTCCAGCAGCTTGTCCACCACAGCCTGGACCGCACCGCTCTTGTGCAGGTCGCTCTCGTGGAACCAAACATCATACTGGATGCGGTACTTGCCCAGGTCGCGCTGCAGACCGGCAATGTTCTTGGGCAGGGCGTCGGCTACGATGGCCTTTTTCAGTTCCTCAAAGTCGGCATTCACATAGGCATCGCCGTGGACCTCGGCAAACTCCTTGGCACGCTGGATGATGTCAGCGCCCTGGTAGCATTCGGCGGGCAGCGGGCAGGCTTCCTCGCCTTTGTAGAGCTGCAGGTAACGGATGGCCAGGCTCTTGCCGAATTTTTCGATCTGGTTGCCTGCGTCGTTGATGTAGAACTCACGGGTCACGTCATAACCGGCCCAGTCCAGGCAGGCGGACAGGCAGTCGCCCAGGGCGCCGCCGCGGGCATTGCCCATGTGCATGGGGCCGGTGGGGTTGGCCGAAACGAACTCCACGTTGTAGCGCTTGCCGGCGCCGGCGTTGGTGCGGCCGTATTCGGGGTTCTGGCAGGCGGCGCGCAGTACACTGGTGAACCAGGCCTGACCCAGGAACAGGTTGATGAATCCAGGCCCGGCGATTTCCACGCGGGAGAACAGGGTGTCGGTCAGGTCCAGTTTGGCGGTGATGGCTTCGGCAATCTGGCGGGGCGCCTTGCGGAAAGCGCGGGCGCCGGTCATGGCCAGGTTGGAGGCTACGTCGCCGTTTTTCACGTCGGCGGGAATCTCCACAATAAAGTCCGGCAGGTCGGCTTCGGGCAGGGTGCCGTCCGCCATGGCTGCCTTGGCGGCGTTGGTCAGCAGGGTCCGCGCCTCGGTCAGGGCCGCCAGGCGGGGGTTGTAGTTCTGATAGTCCATGATTGTAAAACCTCCGGGTTGGATTTATTCGGATTGTTCGGGCAGGGGATCGACGGTGATGGCCACCAGGTTGCGGCTGATGAAATTCTCGGCGCCGGAATCCAGCGTATAGCTGAAGTTCAGCTTGCCGCCCTGGTCGCTCAGTTCGTGTTCAATGACGTCGGCTGCAACACCCAGGCTGATGGCACCGTAGCCGGTCTCATAATGGCAGAGATGGCGGGTGCCTTTTTCAATGATCAGCTGGCTGGGTACCTTGCCGAAACGCAGCATGGATACCTTGCGGGCATCGTCCGCCACCTTCACGGTGGTGGTGCAGCCCTCGTAGCCGGTGGCTTCGGTCTCCTTATATATAATATAATAAGCGCCGTCCTTGTGCACAAGGGAGCCGCGGGTCATCAGTTCGACGGTGTCGCTTTTGCCGTCCTGCTCCATGGTGCCCTTGATGGTGATGAGATACTTTTCTTCCATAGATTTTTTGATTCCTCAGTAGGATTCGATGGCGATACGCTCAACGGGACCGCCGGCGTACTCGCCCAGAAACAGCATTTCCTGCTCGGCAAAATTGTCGGGCGTATCGCTGACATAATAACGGGCGGTGCCGCCTTCGGTACGGCCGCTCAGCAGGTCCAGGTCGGCCAGGGCCTCGGCGGCGGCCTGGGCGGTGACCTTGCCGGAATCGATCAGCGTGACCGACTCGCCCACATAATCGCCGATCATCTTTTTCAGCAGGGGATAGTGGGTGCAGCCCAGGATCAGTGTGTCGATGCCGCTGGCCCGTACCGATTCCAGATAATCCGCAATGACCAGTTTGGTCACGGGGTTGCCGTCCTGCACATAGCCGCTTTCCACCAGGGGGACAAACAGCGGGCAGGCTTTGGCGGTGATCTCCACATCGGGCATCATGTCCTGGATGACCTTGGCGTAGGAGCCGCTGCGGATGGTGGCGGCGGTGCCGATAATGCCGATTTTTCGGTTGCGGGTGGCGGCCACTGCCGCGCGGGAGGCGGCGCCCACCACACCGGTGTAAGGAACCGGCAGCCGGGCGGCTTCCTCCGGCGGGAAGGTGGAGGACACGGTACCGCAGGCGGCGATGATGAACTTGACGTCCCGTTCCAACAGGAAATGGATATCCTGCCGGGCGTACTGCACAATGGTGTCATGGGCGCGGGACCCGTAGGGAACGCGCCCGGTGTCGCCGAAGTAGACGATGTCCTCGCCGGGCAGAACACGGCGCAGCTGGCGCACGGCGGTCAGGCCGCCCAGGCCGCTGTCAAATACACCGATGGGTCTTGTATCCATCAGTAGGCCCCCTTCCGGCGGTTCACCGCCAGACACAGCAGCCGGTCAACCAGCTGCGAGAAAGTCAGTCCTTCGTGCTCCATCAACTTCGGGTACATGCTGATGGCCGTAAAGCCGGGCAGGGTGTTCAGCTCGTTGCAAAGCACCCGGCCGGTGCCCCGCTCCACAAAGAAATCGCAGCGGGACAGTCCGGCGCAGCCCAAGGCCAGGTAGGCCTTGCGGGCCTCAGCGCGTACTTCGTCCAGTTTCTCCTCGCTCAGATGGGCGGGAATGACGGTCTGGGACACACCGTTTTTGTACTTGTCGTCGTAGGTATAGAACTCGGCACCGGCCAGGATCTCGCCCGGGCGGGTGGTGGACACGCTGGCGGGATCATCGGGGTTGCCGATGGCAGCACACTCCACTTCCTGCCCGTCTACGAACTCTTCGAAGACCACCTTGTCGTCCTCTCGCAGCGCCACCTCGATGGCTTTGTCCAGAGCGGCCCGGTCGGCGGCTTTCGAGATGCCCACGCTGGAACCGGCGTTGGCGGGCTTTACAAAGATAGGATAGCCCAGCAACTGTTCGGCACGGTCCAGAACGGCGTTGCGGTCCTGTTCCACTTCGGCCCGGATGGCGCTGGTCCAGCGGCAATGGGGCACACCGGCGGCGTCCATCAGGGTGTTGGCAACGGCTTTGTCCATGCAGACGGCGCTGCCCAGCACACCGCAGCCCACGTAAGGCAGACGGGCCAGTTCAAACAGGCCCTGAATGGTGCCGTCCTCGCCGTTTTTGCCGTGAAGAACCGGTGCGCAGATGTCAATGGACACCAGTTCCGCCTTGCCGTCCCGCAGCAGCCACACGCCGTGGTCGCCGCGGTCGGGGCTCAGCACACAGGGCACACAGTCGGCACCCTGCTCCCAACTGCCGTCGGCCATGGCTTCTGGCGTGGGGCTGCAGGCCAGCCAGCGGCCGGCCTTGGTGATGCCGATGGGAAATACTTCATATCGTCCGGCGCAGGGTTCCTCCCGCAGCGCACGAAGCCAGGCCGACGCCGAAACGCAGCTGATCTCGTGCTCGCTGGATACCCCGCCGAAAAACAGCGCAACGCGCAGTTTCTTGTTTTCGCTCATGCAAAAGACTCCTCTTGGCTGTATTTTTGTACACACTGCAAGTCTTCAGCTTACTATAATAGCATATTCCGCCCCGGTTGGCTATATGAATTTCACAATTTTAGCGGGATTTTCCAAAATCCCTTGACAAGGGTTTGCGGCTGTGCTAAACTATTGCCTGTAAAAAAAAGCAGCAACCGGCAGTATGCCGTCGGCTCACCTTGCGGATGTAAAATCCCGGGTCATACCAGAGAAACGCACTTCAGGTGCGCGCTTTCGTATGTTCGGCGGCTGCTTTTTTGGCAGCCGCTTTTATCATTCTTATACACTTGTGGGAGGTGTGTTCCAATCGCCAGCAACAGCAATTCCAAGGAACTGGAAATCAATGAGCAGATCCGCGACAAAGAAATTCGCCTGATCGGGGCGGACGGCGCGCAGATGGGCATTATGAGCCCGCGCGACGCACTGCGCATGGCTATCGACAAAGACCTCGACCTGGTCAAGGTCGCGCCGCAGGCCAAGCCGCCGGTGTGCAAGATTTTGGATTACGGCAAATACCGGTTCGAGATGCAGAAGAAGGAAAAGGAAGCCAAGAAAAACCAGAAAGTGGTTGAAATCAAGGAAATCCGCCTGTCGCTGAACATCGACACCAACGACTTCAACACCAAGGTGAACCAGGCCGCCAAATTTTTGCAGCAGGGTCACAAGCTCAAAGTCAGCATCCGGTTCCGTGGCCGTGAAATGGCGCACACCAGCCTGGGTCTGGACGTCCATAAACGCTTTGCCGAGGCGTTGGCGGGCAAGGCCGTCATCGACAAGCAGCCCAAACTGGAGGGCCGCAGCATGATGATGTTCATGTCCCCCGCACCCAACAAGTAAAAACGAACTCTTCAGGAGGAAACAACAATGGCTAAAATGAAGCTCAAGACCCTGTCCGGCGCCAAGAAGCGCTTCAAGATGACCGCTTCCGGCAAGATCAAGCGCAATGCGTCCAAGCGCCGTCATATCCTGACCAAGAAGACCACCAAGCTCACCCGCGGCCTGCGTATGCCCAAGTACGTCGACAAGACCAACGAGGCTACCGTCCGCAAGATGATGCCCTACGGCGGCTGATTTCCGCACGGGGAACAAAAGGTCAGATAACTACCAGAGTATAAAGGAGATAGAAACATGGCTCGTATTAAAGGCGCTACCATGACGCACAAGCGTCGTGCCAAGACTCTCAAACTGGCGAAAGGCTACTACGGCTCCAAGTCCAAGCACTTCCGCATGGCCAAACAGGCCGTTATGAAATCCGGCAACTATGCTTTCGTTGGCCGCAAGCTGAAGAAGCGTCAGTTCCGTAACCTGTGGATCACCCGCATCAACAACGCTGTGCGTGCCCAGGGTATGAACTACTCCACCTTCATGAACGGCCTGAAGAAGGCTGGCATCGAGCTGAACCGCAAGATGCTGTCCGAGATGGCCATTCACGATGCCGCCAGCTTCAACGCGCTGGTTGAGACCGCCAAGAAGGCCCTGTAATAGAACTTACAAAAGGCTCACGCACACGCGTGAGTCCTTTTGCGTTTATAGGGTCATGGACAAAAGCAATACAGGCAAGGTTTCGTTCACACAATTTCAGTTGATTTTGCCGGGGGAGGACGCTACAATGGTACAGGACTGCGCGGAGATCACCAGCCGTGACAATGCCAGGATCAAATATGCCTGCGCGGTGCGCGACTCTGAAAAGCAGCGCACAGCAGACGGGCTTTTCTTTGCCGAGGGGCCCAAGCTTTGCCTGGAACTGGCCAAAAGCTGTGCGCCCCGGGCTGCGTATGCCACCGCGGCGGCGCTGCAAAAGACCCCGGAACTGGCCGCTTTGGCGCCGGTTCCGGTAGCGCCCCATGTGGCGGAAAAACTGGCCGGCACCAAGTCCAGCCAGGGCGTGTTTGTGTTGTTTGAAACACCCAGCCCTGACCCGGCTTTGTTGAACTCCGCCCGGCGCATTCTGGCGCTGGAAGGGGTGCAGGACCCCGGCAATGTGGGCACGCTGCTGCGCAGTGCCGCGGCATTCGGCTTTGACGCCGTGGTGCTGGGACCGGGCTGTGCAGCACCCTTCTCGCCCAAAACGCTGCGTTCCTCCATGGGCGCGGCGGGGCGGCTGCCGGTACTGCATTCCGACGATCTGCCCGCCACGCTGCAGGCTTTGCGGCGGCGGGGAGTTACCTGTCTGGCGGCGGCTCTCTATCGCTCCCGCCCGCTGAATGAGGCGGACCGGGAATTTCCCGGCGGCGTCTGCGTTGTCATTGGCAGCGAGGGGCAGGGCCTGCGGGACGAAACGGTGGAAGCCTGCGATGCCGCGGTGCGCATCCCCATGACCGACCGTGTGGAAAGCCTGAACGCCGGTGTGGCGGGCAGTGTGCTGCTGTGGCATTTCCGCGGGGTGGAATGATGGACAAAACCCTTGCCTGGCTCTGGCTGGCCGATGCCGTAGGTTCCGGCTGTCAGTATGCCCGGGAACTGCTGGACCTCTGGCCCAATCCGGAGGAACTCTACGAAGCACTGCGCAGCGGCACCCAGGCACCGCCTTTTTGCCTGAGTGAAGGTGCCGCCGCCCAGCTGCTGGATACCACCCCTTTTGACTATGAAGAGCGGTTGGACCACTGCCTGCTCACGGGGGTGGAAATTCTGACTCCCGATGACGCAGCTTACCCGGCCCGTCTGCGGGAACTGCCTGATCTGCCGCTGGTGCTCTATGTCACCGGCGAGAAAGCCTGCCTCAACGGCGGGCGCTATGTGGGCATGGTAGGGACCCGCCGCCCCGGTGTATACGGGCGGCAGGCCGCCTTTGAAATCTCTCTTGCGCTGGCGCAGCAGGGGATCACCATCGTCAGTGGTCTGGCAGACGGCCTGGACAGTGAAGGCCACCGGGCTGCCGTGCAGGCAGGTACGCCCACTGTGGCGTTTCTGGGCACGGCCATCGACAAAACCTACCCGGCGGCCAACGGACCGCTGCGCCGCCAGATCGAGGAAGGCGGCGGGGCTGTCTGCAGTGAATATCCGCCCGGCTACCCGGGTAAAACAAAGGGAACCTTTCTGGCCCGCAACCGGCTGATTGCCGCCCAGGCCCAGGTGCTCTGCGTGGCCGAAGCCCGGCTGCGCAGCGGTACCCTGAACACGGTGGGGCATGCGGAGCGCTACGGCCGCCCGGTGCTGGCGGTGCCGGGTAGTATCTACAGTGCCCTGAGCCAGGGCACCAACGAGCTTCTGCGCACCCATCGGGCCGGTGTGCTCTGCCGGGCATCCGATGTAATGGAACTGCTGGGGGAAGAACCCCGGCAGCCCGCCGAGGAAGCGGCCGAATTTTCGCCGCAGGCGGTAAGCGACGATGCCCGGGCGGTTTACGCCAGCCTGGGCCCCACAGCCCAGGGCATCGACGCCCTGTGTGCCGCCACCGGCCTGCCCGCAGGGCGGGTGCTGGCGGCCTGTACCGAGCTGGAACTGTACGGCGGCGCCCAGGCGCTGCCTGGGCGGCGGTACATCGCTTTATAAAGGAAATCAGGAGGAGACTATGGCAAAACTGGTCATTGTGGAATCGCCCGCCAAGGCAAAAACCATTGGCAAATATCTGGGGCGAAACTATAAAGTCACCGCCAGCATGGGGCATGTGCGCGACCTGCCGGCGAGCCAGCTTGGCATTGACGTGGAAAACGGCTATGCGCCTAAATATATCACCATCAAGGGCAAGCAGAAACTGGTCAAGGAACTGAAAGCAGAAGCCAAAAAGTGCGACGGCGTTCTGCTGGCAACCGACCCGGACCGGGAAGGAGAAGCCATCAGCTGGCACCTGGCCAACATTCTGGGGCTGGACCCCGCTGCACCCAACCGGGTGACCTTTGACGAGATCACCAAAAAGGGCGTCAAGGAAGGTATGGCCCATCCCCGGGCCATCAATATGGACCTGTTCAATGCCCAGCAGGCCCGGCGGGAACTGGACCGTCTGGTGGGTTACAAACTCAGCCCGTTTTTGTGGCGCAAGGTGCGCCGGGGGCTTTCCGCCGGCCGTGTGCAGAGCGTGGCTGTGCGGCTGATCCGTGACAGGGAGATCGAGATCGAAAACTTCAAACCCGACGAATACTGGAACATCGACGCGACGCTGCATCCCCAGGGCAGCCGCAGCAACTTTGTGGCGCGGCTTACCGCCGGGGCCGACGGCAAAAAACTCACCGTCACCAACAAGGAACAGGCGGACGCCATTGTAGCATCCCTGGACGGCAAGGAGTATGTGATCTCCAAGCTGGAAAAAGGCAAGCGCCGCCGCCAGCCCGCGCCGCCCTTCATTACCTCCACGCTGCAGCAGGACGCCAGCCGCGCCTGCGGTTTCTCGGCCACCCGCACCATGCGGGCCGCCCAGACTCTGTACGAAGGTGTGGACATTGCCGGGCACGGCACGGTAGGTCTGATCACCTATATGCGTACCGACAGCCTGCGTATTGCCGACGAAGCCGCCGCTGCTGCCAAGCAGTTCATTGCGGGCCGCTGGGGCGATAACTATGTCTGCAAGACCCAGCGCAAGTGGAAGTCCCGTTCCGCCACTGCGGCCCAGGACGCCCACGAAGCCATCCGCCCCTCCATGCCGGAACTGACCCCCGACGAGGTGGAACAGAGCATCAGCGGTGACACCGCCAAGCTCTACCGCCTGATCTGGAGCCGGTTCATGGCCAGCCAGATGGCGGACTGTGTACAGGATACCGTGTCGGTCAGCATTACGGCGGGGGATTACCTCTTCCGCGCTTCGGGCTTCCGGGTATCCTTTGACGGTTTTACCGCGCTGTACGAAGAATCCACCGACGACAAGCAGAAGAAAGAAACCGCCCTGCCCGAACTGGAACAGGGCCAGGTTTTGCAGCTGAAATCCCTGACGGCGGACCAGAAATTCACCCAGCCGCCGCCGCTGTATACCGAAGCTACGCTGATCCACGCCCTGGAGGAAAACGGCATCGGCCGTCCTTCCACCTATGCGCCCATCATTACCACCATCGTGGACCGCGGCTATGTGGAAAAGGACCAGAAAAAGCTCAAGACAACGCCCCTGGGCCAGGCGGTGAACCAGGTGATGATGGAGCAGTTCCCCGAGATCGTGGACGTGAAATTCAGTGCCGATATGGAGAAAAAGCTGGACGTGGTGGAAGCCGGCAAGGCCGACTGGGTCCAGACGGTGGATGAATTTTACCAGGGCTTTGCCAAGAGCCTGGACAATGCCGAAAAGAACATGGAAGGCAAGCGGGTCAAGGTGGAGGACATCCCCACCGACGAAATCTGCGAAAAATGCGGCCGTCCCATGGTCATCAAGTCGGGCCGGTACGGCAAGTTTGTGGCCTGTTCCGGCTTCCCGGAATGCCGCAACGCCCACCCGCTGGTCAAGGATACAGGCGGCATCTGCCCCTTGTGCGGCGGCCACATGCTGGTGCGCAAAAGCGCCAAGGGCCGCATCTATTACGGCTGCAGCAACTATCCCAAGTGCAACTTTATGACCTGGGATGAGCCGGTGGCCGAAAAATGCCCCCAGTGCGGCAACACCCTGTTCAAGAAAAAGGGCCAGCTGTACTGCGCCAAAGAGGGCTGCGAATTTACCAAACCGGTGGAAAAGAAATAAGCTGCGCAGGGTAGCTGTACTCTGCCGGCTGTACGTGGAGGAACTATGCAATGTAAGATCATTGGGGCCGGTCTGGCCGGGTGCGAAGCCGCACTGTGGCTGGCCGACGCCGGGGTGCAGGTGGACCTGTATGAGCAGAAGCCCGGTAAGTTTTCCCCCGCCCATAAAAGCCAGGGCTTTGCGGAGCTGATCTGCTCCAACTCCCTCAAGGCCGAACGCCCGGACTCGGCTTCCGGCCTGCTCAAACTGGAAATGCGCGCCATGGGCAGCCACCTGCTGCCCGCCGCCGAGACTGCCCGTGTGGCTGCCGGCGGTGCTTTGGCGGTGGACCGGGATGTGTTCTCGGCAGCCGTCACCGCAGAGGTGGAGCGCCACCTCAACATCACCATTCATCGGGAGGAAGTCACCGCCCTGGACGAAAGCGCCCCGGTACTGGTGGCGTCCGGTCCTTTGACCGAAGGGGCTTTGGCCGAGGCTATCGCCGCCCTGACGGGGGATCATCGCCTGAGTTTTTATGATGCGGTGGCGCCCATTGTCACGGCGGAAAGTCTGGATTACGAAAAGGTGTTTGCCGCTTCCCGCTATGGCCGCGGCGAAGCCGATTACTTAAACTGCCCCTTTAATAAGGAGGAGTACGAGGCCTTCCATACGGCGCTCATCGGTGCCGAACGGGCCCCTCTCCACGATTTTGACGGGGATTTGACCGTGTACGAGGGCTGTATGCCCATCGAGGTCATGGCGGCCCGCGGTGCCGATACCATCCGGTTTGGGCCGCTGCGCCCGGTGGGATTGCGGGACCCTCGCACCGGCCACCGTCCCTGGGCCAATGTCCAGCTGCGGGCCGAGAACACCGCCCGCACCCTCTATAATCTGGTGGGCTTCCAGACCAACCTGAAATGGGGCGAACAGAAGCGGGTGTTCTCGATGATTCCTGGCCTGGAACATGCTGAGTTCGTGCGCTACGGCGTCATGCATCGCAACACCTTCCTGGAAAGCCCCAGGGTGCTGACCGCCAAACAATACCTGCAAGAACACCCCAACGTCTTTTTTGCCGGGCAAATCACCGGCTTTGAAGGCTATATGGAAAGCGCAGCCAGCGGCCTGTTGGCAGCGCGGCAGATTCTGGCACGGCTGCAGGGCCGTGAATTGCCGCCGCCCCCGCCTCAGACCATGTGCGGCGCGCTACTGCAATATATCACCACCCCCAACAAGGACTTCCAGCCGATGGGCGCGAATATGGGCATTTTGCCCCGCACGCCGGACATCGACGCCATCCGCGATAAGCGGGAGCGCTATGCCGCCCTTTCCGAGACGGCGCAACAGGCCATGCAAGCATGGGTACAGGAGGATGTATAATGAAAATTCTGATTGACGCCATGGGCGGCGACAACGCCCCGCTGTGCGTATTGCAGGGCGCGGCCCAGGCCGCGGCTGAATTTGGCGACGGCATGACGCTGGCGCTGCTGGGGGACGAGCAGGCCCTGAAAGACTGCGCCGCCCAGAACAAGATCGACCTGACCCCCTTCGAGATCATTCCCTGCTCCGAAGTGGTGGACATGCACGATGACCCTGTCAAGGCCGCCCGCCACAAGACCGATTCCAGCATGATCAAAGGCTTGACCATGCTCAAAAACGGCGAGGGCGATGCCTTTGTTTCCGCCGGTTCCACCGGTGCGCTGCATGTGGGCACCAGCCTGATCGTGCGCACCCTCAAGGGCATCAAGCGCCCGGCCCTGGCTACCCCCATGCCCGGCGCCAAGCAGAACTTCCTGTTGCTGGACTGCGGTGCCAACGCCGAGTGCCGCCCCGATATGCTCAATGCCTTCGGCACCATGGGCAGCGTCTATGCCGAAAAAGTCATGGGCCGCAAGGACCCCAAGGTGGCGCTGGTCAACAACGGCGCCGAGGATACCAAGGGTACCCCCACCTATCGGGAAGCTCACCAGCTGCTCAAGGCCAACCCCTGCATCCATTTTGCAGGCAACATCGAGCCCCGCTACATCATGGACGGTGACGTGGACGTGGTGGTCTGCGACGGTTTTGTGGGCAACGTGGTGCTCAAACTCACCGAGGGCGTGGCCAAGACGCTGCTGGGTATGCTCAAGCAGGTCTTTTTGAAGAATATCATCACCAAGCTCAGCTATCTGGGCATCAAAGGCGGCCTGTCCGAAATCAAACGGATGATGGACTCCGAGGAAGTGGGCGGCGCACCGCTGCTGGGTGCTGCCAAGCCCGTCATCAAGGCCCATGGTTCCAGCAAGGCCAAGGGCATCAAGAACGCCATCCGTCAGGCCAAGATCTGCGTGGCCAACGATTTGTGCGGCACTATGCAGACTGCGCTTTCTGCCCTGGACACCAAACCCCAGGCGTGAACCTGCCGCTGTAAGAAAGGAAGAACCCACCGTGCCTACCCATAAACCCGAAGAATTGCAGCAGGTTTTGCATTACCAGTTCAAGAATCCTGCCCTGCTGCGCATTGCCCTGACCCATACCAGCTATGCCAACGAAAGCAAAGTCCCCACCACCCACAATGAGCGGCTGGAATTTCTGGGGGACAGCGTGCTGTCGGTGGTGGCGGCGGATTACCTGTTCCACCAGTCCGACCGGCCCGAGGGTGAACTGACCCGGATGCGCGCCAGCCTTGTGAGCGAGGACGCTCTTTTCCAGTTTGCCAGCGAGATCCACCTGGGCGATTATCTGCGCCTGGGCCACGGCGAGGAACTGGGCGGCGGCCGCAACCGCCCCAGCGTGGTATCCGACGCTTTCGAAGCTGTCATCGCAGCGCTGTATCTGGACGGCGGGCTGGAAGTGGCCCGCAATTTCATCCTGCCCTTCTTGAGCGAGGGCAAGACTGCCGAAGAAGACTACAAGACCCGCCTGCAGGAAGTGGTGCAGCAGAATCCCAACGCCCGCCTGCGCTATGAGGTGGAAAGCGAGACCGGCCCCGACCATGCCAAGCAGTTCACCGTTGCGGTTTACTGCGACGAGGAGCGCCTGGCCGAGGGTGTGGGCCGCAGCAAAAAGGCGGCGGAACAGCATGCCGCCAAGCAGGCGCTGCGCCGTCTGCAGACCAAACGCTAAGGAGACCCTATGCGCCTGAAAGAACTGGAAATCCAGGGCTTTAAGTCCTTTCCCGACCGCACCAAGATCACCATCGGCAACGGTATTACCGGTGTTGTAGGTCCCAACGGTTCGGGCAAATCCAATATCTCGGACTCTATCCGCTGGGTACTGGGCGAGACCAGCTCCAAGCAACTGCGCGGTTCCGGCAAGATGGAGGACGTTATCTTCGGCGGTACCCAGACCCGCGGCGCCATGGGCTATGCCTCGGTGGCACTGACCATCGACAACAGCGACCATGGTCTGGACATGGACGCCGAGGAAGTGACCATCGGCCGCCGGTACTACCGCAGCGGCGAAAGTGAATATTCCATCAACGGCCAGAACGTCCGCCTGAAGGACGTCTACGAACTGCTGTTGGACACCGGTCTTGGCCGGGATGGTTACGCCATTGTAGGCCAGGGCCGTATTGCCGAGATCGTGGGCGCCAAGTCCGGCGAACGGCGGGAGATCTTTGAGGAAGCTTCCGGTATTGCCAAATACCGCTACCGCAAGAACGAAGCGGAGCGTCGTCTGGCGGCTGCCGAAGGCAACCTGGAACGCCTGCGGGATATCCTGGGCGAACTGGAAAAGCGGGTTGGCCCCCTGAAACGGGACAGCGAGAAAGCCCAGCAGTTCCTGGAACTGTCGGCTTCTCGCAAAAGCCTGGAAGTGACCCTCTGGGTGGATGCCATCCGCCGCGCCAACGAATCTTTGCGGGACCAGCAGCGCAAGTATGAGGCCGCCCAGGCCGACTACGAGCGTTTGAGCCGCCAGCTGGACGAGTTCGACGCCAAGAACAATGCCCTGCGGGAACAGGCCCAGGGCTATATGCTTCAGGTGGAGCAGGCCAACGCCGATATCCGCGCCATTACCGAGGAAAACGCCGGCAGCGAGAGCCAGGTGGCCGTTCTGAAAAACGAGAGCGAGCACAGCCGGTTCCGCATCGATGAAGCCACCTCGGAACTGGAACGGGCAGGGCAGGGCCGCCAGAGCATCGAGCGGGAAGCGGAAGAACACCGTGCCGCTATCGAGAAGCTGCAAACCGGTCTGGCCCAGCTGGATGCCCGCATTGCCGAACTGCGGGAAAACCTGCGGACTCTGGAAGAAAAAGCCGCTGCCAGCGGCCAGCGCCGGGATATCATCGACGCCGCCATGGCACGGCTGCAGGACACCGCCACCAGCGCCAAAGTGCGCATTGCCGCGGCCCAGACGGCTGCCGAAGCTGCCGCAGCCCGGCGGGCGGAAGCCCAGCGCCAGGCCGAGGAAACCCAGGCCAACGCCGATAACGCCGAAGCGGAGAAGGCCCGGGCCACCCGTCGCTTGCAGGAAGCCGAGGAGGCTGTTACCCGCAACGACAACATCAAGGCGGGCCTCAAACTCAAACTGGAAAGCCGCCGCCGTCAGCAGGCCGAAGCCGCCGACGCACTGCAGCAGGCCGACCGGGCACGTTCCAACGCGACCCAGCGCATCCATATTCTGGAAGAGCTGGAACGCAACATGGACGGGTACCAGCAAAGCGTCAAGAGCGTCATGCGGGCTGCCGGTGGACGCCGCCTGCGGGGCATCATCGGCCCCGTGGCGGGCATCCTTACGGTACAAAAAGGCTACGAAGTGGCCATCGAAACTGCGCTGGGCTTTGCCCTGCAGAATATCGTGGTGGAGGACCAGGGCTGCGCCCGGGCCGCCATCGCGTTCCTGAAAGAGGAACGGGCAGGCCGCGCTACCTTCCTGCCGCTGGATACCGTCCAGGGTTCCCGGTTCACCGGCCGCCTGACCGGCACCGCCGAAGTGGCCGCCGACCTTGTCACCACCGACCCGAAATACCAGCATATCATCGATAATCTGTTGGGCCGCATCATCGTGGTGGAGGACCTGACCGAGGCTTCCGCCGTGGCCCGCAACCTGGGTTACCGCAACCGCATTGTCACGCTGGATGGTCAGGTCATCAACGCAGGCGGTTCCTTTACCGGCGGTTCCACTGCCCGCAGTGTGGGCGTGTTCAGCCGCAAGCAGGAACTGGACGAACTGCGCAGCAAACTGAAAAAACTGGACGAAAAGCATGGGGAAGCGGAAAAGGAACTGGTTGCTCGCAAGGCGGAGGTGGATAACCTCTCCGCCCAGCTGTCCGGTGCCGAAGCCGAAGGCATGACCGCCGCTTCCGAGCGCCTGCGGGCAAGCCTGGATCTGGACCGTCTGAATACAGCGGTGGCCCAGTACGGCGAAACCCTGCGGACCCTGCAGGCCGAAGTGGAAGCTCAGCAGCAGGCCCGCGCCGCCAGCGAGGCAGAGTACGCCGCGGCCGAGGCCGAACGCCGGAAGGCGGAGGAGGAACTGGAACAGTACACCGCCGAACTGGCCCAACTGGGCGAGAGCGCCGGTTCCCTGAGTGCCGAGCGGGAAGCCATTACCGAAGAACTTTCCCAAAAGCAGATGCAGCGCCTGGCCGACGAAAAGGACATTGGCCTGCACGAAGCTTCTCTGGAAAGCCTGCAGAGCCGCACCGGCGAGACCGAAGCCCGGGTCCGGGAACTGCAGTCCGCCATTCAGGCGGCCAAGGCCCAGATCGAGGCCAATCAGCTGAAAATTGCCGAGATTGAACGCGCCCGCGGGGAGAACCAGCAGAAAATCGCCGCAGCGGAAGAAGTCATCCGCAACGCCAACGCGGCCCGGATGGAAACCGAAGCGGCTTCCGCCAAACTGGCCCAGGAAAACCGCGTCCTGACCGACGAGCGGGAACGGATGAGCGGTGAAATGGCCCGCCTGGCAGAACGCCGCACCGCCGCCGAGAATGAACTGAACGATACCAACACCAAACTGTGGGAAGAATACCAGCTCACCGATACCGAGGCCAAGGCACTCTGCGTGCCCTTTGAATCCCTCACCGAGCTGCGCCGCCAGGTGGCCGAGACCCGCTCGAAGATCCGCGCCCTGGGCAATGTGAACGTGGGCGCCATTGACGAATACAAAGAGGTCAAGGAGCGGTACGACTTCCTCAAAGCCCAGGTCACCGATGTGGAAAAGGCAAAAGCTGAACTCACCCGGATGATCGCCGAGCTTTGCAGTGAGATGGAGGAACTGTTCACTACCTCGTTCAAAGAGATCAACCGTCATTTCGGCCATATCTTCCGGGAACTGTTCGGCGGCGGTCACGCCAAGCTTTACCTTTCCGACGAGAGCAATGTACTGGAATCCGGCATCGAGATCGAAGTCTCACCCCCGGGCAAAGTCATCAAGAACCTCAGCGCTCTGTCGGGCGGCGAACAGGCACTGGTGGCTATCTCCATCTATTTTGCCATCCTCAACGTCAACCCGGCGCCTTTCTGCATCCTGGACGAGATCGAAGCCGCGCTGGACGACGTGAACGTCAACCGCTACGCCCAGTATCTGCGCCGTATGACCGAACATACCCAGTTCATCGTTATTACCCACCGCCGCGGCACCATGGAAGCCGCCGATGTACTCTACGGTGTTACCATGCAGGAGGACGGCGTTTCCAAGATCCTGCGTCTCGACCTCGAGAATGTCAGTGCCGACCTGATTTCTTGACCTGAAGGAGGACCCCATGTTTTTCTTTAAAAAGAAGCGCGATATCTCCGAAAAGGAATTTGAAGAACAGCAGAAGATCCAGCGCGGTCTGGAAAAGACCCGTACCGGTTTCTTCCAGAACATCCTCAACACCCTGACCAACTGCCAGATCGACGACGACCTGTACAACGATCTGGAAGAACAGCTGATTCTGGCCGATGTGGGCCCCGTCTGCGCCGTCCGCCTGGTGGACGAACTGCGGGACGAGGTGGAGAAGAACCATCTAAAAACCGGCGAGGAAGCCCTGGACGCCCTGCGCGGCATCATCTGCCAGGAACTGACCCCTCGTTATCCGCTGGAACTGGACGGTCACCCGGCGGTGATCCTGGTCATCGGCGTCAACGGTGTGGGCAAGACCACCACCATCGCCAAGCTGGCTCATCTGTATAAGGAACAGGGCAAGCGGGTCATGCTGGCCGCCGGTGATACCTTCCGCGCGGCTGCCAGCGAGCAGCTGGAACTGTGGGCGGACCGGGCCGGTGTGCCGCTGGTCCAGGCAGGGCAGGGGGCGGACCCTGCCGCTGTCATCTTTGACGCGGTGAAAAGCGCCACCGCCAAAGGCTATGACATGGTCATTGCCGATACGGCGGGCCGTCTGCACAACAAGAAGGGCCTGATGGACGAGCTGGGCAAGATCTCCCGCAGCGTCAAGAAGGCCAGCCCCGAAGCCAGCCTGGAAGTGCTGCTGGTACTGGACGCCATCACCGGTCAGAATGCCATCAGCCAGGCGGAGGAATTCTGCCGGGCCGCCGGTGCCACCGGCGTGGTGCTCACCAAGCTGGACGGCACCCCCAAGGGCGGCTGTGCCGTCAGCGTGTGGGAAAACCTGGGCCTGCCCATCCGGTTCATCGGTGTGGGCGAAAAGATCGACGATCTGATGCCCTTTGACGCCCAGACCTTTGTGGAATCCCTGCTGCCCGAAGTGCCCGCCCATAAGGAGGATTGACCTATGCTGATCTGTGCTGCCAGCAATAACGCCGGCAAACTCAAAGAACTGCGCCGCATTCTGGAACGGATGGGCCACCAGGTCGAGAGCCTGCGGGAACTGGGTATCGACCTGGACCCGGAAGAAACCGGCACTACCTTTGCGGAGAATGCCCGCATCAAGGCCGAAGCTTTTTGCAAGGCCAGCGGCCTGCCCACCGTGGCCGATGATTCCGGCCTGTGTGTGGACGCTTTGAACGGTGCCCCCGGTGTTTACAGTGCCCGCTATGCCGGGCACCACGGGGACGATGCAGCCAACAACGCCAAATTGCTGCAGGAGATGCAGCAAGTTCCGGCAGAGCAGCGCACGGCCCGGTTTGTGTCGGCGGTCTGCTTCCTGATGCCGGACGGCCGGGAACTGCTGGTGGAAGGGGAGTGCCCCGGCACCGTGGCATTTGAGGAAACCGGCACCAACGGTTTTGGTTATGACCCGCTGTTTGTGCCCGACCGGGTAGGCCTGCCCGACGGCACTACCGTCGAAAATACTGCCCGCCGCAGCTACGCCGAACTGGCCGACGGTGAAAAGGATGCCATCAGCCACCGTGGCCGCGCCATGGAAAAACTGGACGCACAGCTGCCGGCTTTTCTGGCACAGTCCTGACCAATCATCGCTCCGGCGCATACCATATCAATAAGGAGAACCATTATGCTCAACAGCAAACAGCGTGCGGCCCTGCGCGGCGCCGCCAATCCCCTTGACCCCGTGTTTCAGATCGGCAAGGGCGAGATCGACGAAACCCTGATCCAGGGCGTGGGCGACTGCCTGGCTGCCCGGGAACTCATCAAGGTAAAGGTGCTGGAAAACAGCGAATATTCCGCCCGGGAAGCCGCCGACATCCTGTCGGAAGCTTTGGGTGCCGACTGCGTGCAGGTCATTGGCCGCAAGTTCGTGCTGTTCAAACAGAAACCCAAAGAGAGCGCTTACGCTGCCCTGCTGGCAAAATGAAAGTGCTTTTGTACGGCGGCACCTTTGACCCGCCCCATAACGGACATATGAACAACCTGCGGGCTGCACTGGAACGGGTGCAGCCCGACCGCGCGATCGTCATGCCTGCGGGGATTCCGCCCCACAAGGCGGCCAGCGCCACGCCCGGGCCGGTTCGTCTGGCCATGTGCGCCTGCTTTACAGCTTTGTCCCCGGTGGTGGAAGTCAGCGACTGGGAGATCCGCCAGGGCGGGCGCAGCTATACGGTCCATACGCTGGAAATGCTGCGGGAGAGCTTTCCCGGTGCGGAACTGTACCTGAGCGTGGGCAGTGATATGCTGCTGGGGTTTCAGAAGTGGCGCCGCTGGCAGGATATTCTGCAGATGGCCGACCTGGTTGTGGAAAGCCGCCGCCCCGGTGATGAAGCTGCCCTGCACCAGGCGGCCGAAACCTTGCAGGCTGCCGGGGGCCGGGTACTTTTTGCCCATGCCGAAAGCTACCCCTGCGCGTCCAGCGCACTGCGCACGGGGCAGATTCCCCGTGCTGCGTGGGGGCAGTATCTGCCGGATATTGTGCGGCAAGTCATTGATGCCGAAGGTCTGTACTCTGGAGTACAGACCCTGCCGGAAAAGGAGGAACTCTGCCATGACCTGTGAAGAAGCCAAGGCAATTGTCAAACCGCGTCTGGGCCACAAGCGCTGGACGCACACCAAAAATGTAAAAAAAATGGCAGTCCAACTGGCCCGGCGATGGGGCGCAGACCCCGAAAAAGCAGCCTTGGCGGCCCTTTTGCACGACAGTGCCAAGGAACTGCCCCGGGATGCCCTGTTGCAGATTTTTGCCGATAATGCTATAATAGCAGAAAATGCCCCGGCGCGCCCTGCGGCCATCTGGCACGGTATTGCCGCTGCCATTCTGGCCGAAACCCAGTGGGGAGTGACGGACCCCGAGATCCTCTCGGCCATCCGCTGCCACACCACCGGTAAGCCGGGCATGAGCCTGCTGGATAAAATCCTTTACCTGGCCGACATGACCAGCGACGAACGCGACTGGCCCGGCGTGGAAGATCTGCGCAAGCTGGAGATGGAGGATCTGGACCTGGCCCTGTGCCAGGCACTGAAGCAGAGCATTGATTTTGTAGAAGAAAAGGGCGGCGAACTGGACCCCGAAAGTGTCGCCGCATACGAGTATCAAAAGGCGCAGCTGGCACGGTAAAGACCCGCTGCGCCGCAGACTGTGAAATGCCATGAACAGGGAGGAAACGTCCATGAGCGAACCGCGTAAGCTCCACACCGGCGGAGCGGCCGGCGGCCAGTACTCTGCCGCACAGCAGCCGCGCACGGCCGGCTCCGGAAGCATGTTGGATCAGGAACAGTTTGAAGCTGCGCGCCGTCGTGCCCAGCAGCTGGCCAATCAAAATGCCCACCGCCGTGTGGTGCAGCAGCCCATGCGTTCCGTACAGGGCCGCCATATCCGTCAGACCCCGGTGTCGCAGCCGGTGGAACAGCCCCAGCAGCCGCCGGTAGAGGAGCAGACTCCGCCGCCGGTGCAGCAGCCGGAAGCGCCGCGGGAACTTACCTATGCTCAGCGTCAGGCTATGGCCTACCGTGCTGCCGCGGAACGCAAATACGGCAATACCGTAAATTTCCCGGCCCAGCGCCGCACGGTGCGTCAGTCTTCCCAGGCGGCACCGGCAGCCCAGCAGCCCCGGCCCCGTACCCAGGTGCAGCACCTGGATGTGCGCAACACCAAGGGCAGCAAACCAGCCTATGATTACAACGCGGATGCACCTGCAACTGCGGGTGGCATCCGCATGGAGGACGAAGTACCTGTCAAGCGCAGTGCCAAAGACCCCGCAGCAGCGGAAAAATCCACCTACCGTTCTGCCAAGAGCAGCGGCGGCAGCGGCGGCCGCAAACCGCCCCGGGACGGGGATGCTCCCCGCGGCAAAAAGGGTGGCAAGAAAGATGATGACGGCGGAAAGGGCAAAGGCAAAAAGAAAAAGAAGAAGGGCCTGTGGTGGAAGATCCTGCTCATCACCCTGTGCATCATTCTTTTGATTTTCGGCGGCGCCTATGCGTTTATCATGGCTGCCATTGCTCCCGAGGGCGGTGCCATCAAAATCAGCCAGTTGATCAACACCCCCAAGGAATTCCAGGGCAAGGAACTGAACATCCTGGTCACCGGTGTGGACCGTTCCAGCACCGATGACCTGTCTGCCGGTGCCGCCAACGATGCCGGCGTCAACGACGGCATGACCGATATGATCCTTTACGTCCATTTCAACAACGAAACGGGCGAGTTGAAGATGCTGCAGATCCCCCGTGACCTGATGGTCACCACCGACCGCAGCGTTTCCGGCAACTACCGCATCAACGGCGTTGCCAAGACCCAGGGTTCCGACGGCAACAACAATATGGCGGCCCTGTGCGAACTGGTGGCCGACCAGCTGCAGGTGCCCATCGACGGATACATGACCATCCGTCTGGAAATGCTGGTAGAACTGGTAGACCTGTTTGGCGGTGTGGAACTCTATGTGCCGCAGACCATGGACTACGGCGGAAGCCACCTGGATGAAGGCTATCAGACCCTCAATGGTGCCGCCTGCGAATTCCTGCTGCGTACCCGTAAGATCTACCCCGACGGCGACATCGGCCGTCTGAACATGCAGCGCCAGTTCTATGCCGCTTTGTTCCGCAAACTCAAGAGCATCGGCAACATCTGGGACGTTGCCCGCCTGACCCCGGCCGTTCTGAATTATATGGAAACTGACCTCAGCGCTTCGCAGCTGATCAGCTTTGCGGTCAGTCTGCTGAAGGTTGACTCTTCCAAGATCATGATCTGCCAGCTGCCGGTCAAGATGGGCCAGCAGTACAACGGCGAATCACTGGTCTATGCGGCCCGGCAGGAGGATGCCGATCTGCTCAACCAGTATTTCCGCGAAAATACCGGTCCGGTGGATGCCAGCGCCCTGAACCTGTGCGACAGTCCCTCGGTACTGGGCTTTGACGTCAGTGGCCTGACCGCCACCGATCCCAACATCCAGCAGATGGGCAGCCTGATGAGCGAAGCTGATGATGCCCAGCAGAACAATAACATCGATGGTTCCAACCAGGTTGTGGATGTGACCGAGAGCGAGAGCACTTCGTCGGACAGCGGTTCGGAAAGCAGTTCCGACAGCGGTTCGGACAGCACCGAAAGCGATTCTGCCGCCTGATTTGTGATAGGAGTTTAATTTATATGGAAAGCAGAGAACTTGCCATTCGTCTGGCACGTGCGCTGGACGCCAAAAAAGCCCTCAACGTCCACATTCTGGCCGTGGAGGATCTGACCACCGTGACCGAGTATTTCGTCATTGCCACCGGTACGTCCACCACCCATGTGGGCGCCCTGGCCGATGAAGGGGAATTCCAGCTGGAGCGCCAGGGCGTAAAGGTCCTGCGCACCGAAGGTCACGACGGCAAACGCTGGGTGCTGCTGGATTACGGCAGCGTCATCGTGCATGTCTTTACGCAGGAAGCCCATGATTACTACGACCTGGAGCACCTCTGGGCCGATGCAACGCCTGTGCCTGCCAGCGAGTGGCTGGAAGAAAAAACCGAGACCGCTGAGTAAGCGGTATCTTGAGTGGGGAGAGAAGTTATTGTGAAGTACGATTTCAAAAATGTTGAGGCCAAGTGGCAGAAAGTCTGGCAGGATGAACATACCTTCCATGCCGAAATTGACCACAGTAAGCCCAAATTCTACGCCTTGGTCGAGTTCCCGTATCCCTCGGCCGCCGGTCTGCATGTAGGCCATCCGCGCAGCTATACCGCGCTGGACATCGTGGCCCGCAAAAAGCGTCAGTGCGGCTACAATGTGCTGTATCCCATGGGTTGGGACGCTTTCGGCCTGCCTACCGAGAACTATGCCCTGAAAAATCACATCAACCCTGAAATCGTTACGGCGAAAAACGTCGCCCGGTTCAAGAGTCAGCTGCAGGCCCTGGGCCTGTCCTTTGACTGGGACCGCGAGATCAATACCACCGACCCCGATTACTACAAATGGACTCAGTGGATCTTCCTGCAGCTCTTCAAAAAGGGCCTTGCCTACAAGAAGGAAACCACCGTCAACTACTGCACCGGCTGCAAGGTAGTTCTTGCCAACGAGGAAGTTGTCAACGGCGTTTGCGAACGCTGCGGCAGCCCCGTGGTGCAGAAGGTCAAGAGCCAGTGGATGCTCAAGATCACTGCCTATGCCGACCGTCTGATCGATGATCTGGACGATGTGGATTATATTGAGCGTGTCAAGACCCAGCAGCGCAACTGGATCGGCCGCAGCCACGGTGCCGAGATCAATTTCTCCACCACCGCCGGCGATACCCTGACAGTCTACACCACCCGTGCCGATACGCTGTTCGGTTGCACCTACATGGTTGTCAGCCCCGAGCATGCCTATATCAAAAAGTGGGTGGACGCGGGCCTGATCCGCAACCCCGAAGCCATTGCCGCCTATCAGGAGGAAGCTGCCCGCAAATCCGACTTCGAGCGTACCGAGCTGAACAAGGAAAAGACCGGCGTGAAGATCGAAGGCGTGGAGGCCATCAACCCTGTCAACGGCAAGCAGGTGCCCATCTTCATTTCTGACTACGTTCTGGCCACCTACGGCACCGGCGCCATCATGGCTGTGCCGGCTCACGACAGCCGCGACTGGGAATTTGCCAAAAAGTTCGGCCTGCCCATCATCGAAGTGGTGAAGGGCCAGACTGAGAGCGACCTGGACAAAGAGGCCTTCACCGATGTGGCTACCGGTACGCTGGTCAACTCCGGCTTCCTGGATGGTCTGTCGGTAGAGGACGCCAAAGAAAAGATGTATGCCTGGCTGGAGGAAAACGGCAAGGGTCACAAGCAGGTAAACTTCAAGCTGCGTGACTGGGTGTTCAGCCGCCAGCGTTACTGGGGCGAGCCCATTCCCATGATCTACTGTGAGAAGTGCGGCTGGGTGCCCGTGCCGGAGGAGGAACTGCCTCTGCGCCTGCCCGAAATCACCGACTTTGAGCCCGGTGAAAACGGTGAAAGCCCTCTGGCCCGCCACACCGAGTGGGTCAACACCACCTGCCCCTGCTGCGGTGCCCCCGCCAAGCGCGAAACCGATACCATGCCCCAGTGGGCCGGTTCCAGCTGGTACTTCCTGCGCTACTGCGATCCCCACAACAAGGACGCTCTGGCCAGCAAGGAAGCGCTGGAATACTGGAGCCCGGTGGACTGGTACAACGGCGGTATGGAGCATACCACGCTGCACCTGCTGTACAGCCGGTTCTGGCATAAATTCCTGTACGATCTGGGCGTGGTCCCCACCAAGGAACCCTACCAGAAGCGTACCAGCCACGGCATGATCCTGGGCCTCAACCCTCATGCTTTTGAGAACCAGCCCGATGCCGAGCGCAAGCGTCTGCTGGCCGAGTACGGCAGCGAGAAGGCCGCCCGGGAAGCTCTGGTGGAAAAATACGGCGAGATGGCCGAACATCCCATTGTCAAGATGTCCAAGAGCCTGGGCAATGTGGTCAACCCCGACGATGTGGTGGCTGAGTACGGTGCCGACACCCTGCGCCTGTACGAGATGTTCATCGGCGACTTTGAGAAAGCCGCTCCCTGGAACACCTCGTCCATCAAGGGCTGCAAGCGCTTCCTGGATAAGATCTGGGGTATGAGCGAGAAGCTGCTGGACGGCGATGCCATTCGTCCCGAACTGGAAGCTGTTGCCAACCGCACCATCAAGAAGGTGGGCGAGGACATTGACGCCCTTAAGGCCAACACTGCCATTGCTCAGCTGATGATCTATGTCAATGCACTCAGCGACCACGGCGGAGCCAACCGCGCCGAGTACGAGGTACTGCTGCAGTTGCTGAACCCCTTTGCGCCCCACATGACCGAGGAACTGTGGCAGCAGCTGGGCCACACCGAACAGCTGGCCTACCATGCATGGCCCACCTACGACGAGGCCAAGTGCGTGGAGCAGACCATTGAAATTGCCGTACAGGTAAACGGCAAGGTCAAGGCCCGCATCCAGGTGCCCGCTGCCATCGAGAATGCCGACGCCATTGCCCGTGCCAAGGAAGAACCGGCTGTGGCCGAAGCCATCGCAGGCAAGACCATTGCCAAGGAAATCTACGTCAAGGGTAAGCTGGTCAATATCGCCGTCAAGGGCTGATTCCTGTTGATTACCGGTGCCGCTCCGTAAGGGGCGGCACCTTTTTCTGTCTATTTACAATTCCCCGCAAAAAAGGTATAATCATATTATATATTTTGCCGTTTCAGGCAGGAAGGCAGGATAAACATGCTAATCAGTCTGATCGTTCCTTGTTATAATGAAGAAGAGTCTATGCCGCTTTTTTACCAGGAGGCCAGCCGTGTGGCTGCGGAAATGAAAACCACCCACGGTGCCGACTTTGAATTTATCTTTGTGGATGACGGTTCCCGGGACGGTACGCTGCGGGTGGCCCGGCAGCTGCATGCGCAGGATGCCCGGGTACGGTATGTTTCCTTCAGCCGGAACTTTGGCAAGGAAGCAGGTATCTACGCCGGCTTGCAGGCGGCCAAAGGGGATTATGTGGCCACGCTGGACGCGGACCTGCAGGACCCGCCTGCTTTGCTGCCTGCCATGCTGGATACGCTGCTGTCCGGCGAATATGACTGTGCAGCTACCCGCCGTACCACCCGCAAAGGGGAACCACCCCTGCGCAGCTGGTTTGCTAAAAAATTCTACCAGATCATCAACAAAATGTCCGATACCGAGATCGTGGACGGCGCCCGAGATTTCCGGCTGATGAGCCGCAAAATGGTGGATGCCGTGTTGAGCATGGCCGAGTACAACCGCTTCAGCAAAGGAATTTTCAGCTGGGTGGGCTTTAAGACCAAGTGGTTTGACTATGAGAACATCGAACGGGTAGCCGGTACCACCAAGTGGAATTTCTGGGGCCTGTTCAAGTATTCCATTGAAGGTATCGTAGGCTTCTCTACCACGCCGCTGCTGGTGGCGGCCGGAGCCGGTGTTCTGTTCTGTATTCTGGCCTTCATCGGCATTCTGTTTGTGGTGATCCGGGCGCTGGTATTCGGTGATCCTACCGCCGGTTGGCCCAGCCTCGTCTGCATTATGCTGCTTTGCAGCGGCGTGCAGCTGTTCTGCATCGGCATTGTGGGGGAATACCTGGCCAAAACCTACCTGGAGGTCAAGCACCGCCCCATCTACATTGTGGCGGAAACCGAAGAAGATCGAAAAGTCTGAGAAATACGCTCTGGGATATACCAGAGGTTTCAATCAAGACTTCCGGTGTAGCCAAGGCGAAAAAAGAAGCAAACAAAAACTCCCGACGGAATTTCCGTCGGGAGTCTTTCTGTATCCGGTAAAAGATCAGGCCAAGCCAATCAACATTCCAATGCAGTGCACCAGGAAAGCAATCACCCAGGCAATGACGCATTGGGCAATCACGACGCTGGCTGCGGCTTTGGCGCTGCCCATTTCCCGCCGGACGGCGGCGATGGCGGCCACGCAGGGCGTGTACAGCAGGGTAAAGATCAGGAATACCAGGGCAGTAAAGGGAGTGAACATCGTGGGCAGTGCTGCCGCATTGCCGCCCAGCAGCACCGTAAGGGTGGAAACCACGCTCTCCTTGGCCGTAAAGCCGGTGATAAGCGCGGTGGAAACACGCCAGTCGGCAAAGCCCAGAGGAGCAAAGACCGGTGCGATCCAGGAGCCTGCCAGTGCCAGCAGGCTGCTGTCGGCACTGGCAGCCACGTTCAGGCGGGCATCAAAGGTTTGCAGGAACCAGATAATGACCGTTGCCACAAAAATGATGGTAAAGGCACGCTGAACAAAATCCCGGGCCTTTTCCCAGATCAGCTGTCCCACGCTGCGGGCGCTGGGCAGGCGGTAGTTGGGTAGCTCCATTACAAAGGGCACCGGTTCGCCGTGGAACTTGGTGTGCTTCAAAATCAAAGCATACAATACACCGCAAAGGATGCCGAAGAGATAAAGGAAAATCATCACCGGGGCGCGCCACACCGGGGCAAAAAAGGCGGCAGTGAACAGGGCGTAGATAGGCAGCTTGGCGGAGCAGCTCATGAAAGGCGTCAGCAGAATGGTCATGCGGCGGTCCCGGTCGCTGGAGAGGGTGCGGGTGGCCATAATGGCGGGCACCGAGCAGCCGAAGCCGATCAGCATGGGCACGAAGCTGCGGCCCGAAAGGCCCACACGGCGCAGCAGTTTGTCCATGACAAAGGCTACGCGGGCCATGTAGCCGGTATCTTCCAGAATGGAGAGGAAGAAGAACAGCGTTACAATAGTGGGCAGAAAACTCAGCACGCTGCCTACACCGGCAAAAATACCGTCAATGACCAGGGAATGGACCACCGGGTTGATGCCGTAAGCGGTCAGAGCGTTGTCCACCACACCGGTCAGGGCGTCAATGCCCATTGTCATCCAGTCCGAAAGCACCGCGCCGATGACGCCGAAGGTCAGCCAGAACACCAGTGCCATAATACCGATAAAGCAGGGCAGGGCGGTGTATTTGCCGGTGAGTACCCGGTCAATGGCTACGCTGCGTTTGTGCTCCCGGCTTTCCCCGGGTTTGACTACCGTTTCGGCACAGAGTTTTTCAATAAAGGTGAACCGCATATCAGCCAGAGCGGCTTCCCGGTCCAGACCGGTTTCGGTTTCCAGTTCGGTGATGGTATGGTCCAGCAGTTCTTTTTCGTTCTGGTCCAGCTGCAAGGCCTTCAGAATGGGGCCGTCGCCCTCCACCAGCTTGGTGGAAGCAAACCGCAGCGGAAGACCCGCCACGGCCGCATGGTCCTCGATCAGGTGGGCGACGGCGTGAATGCAACGGTGCACCGCGCCGCGGGGATCGTTGGCGTCGGCACCGGCGGTGCAGAAGTCGATGCGCCCCGGCAGTTCCCGGTGCCGTGCCACATGCAGGGCATGTTCGATCAGTTCGTCGATGCCTTCATTCTTGGCTGCTGAGATGGGAACCACCGGGATACCCAGGGCATTTTCCAGTTCGTTGACCAGGATGGTGCCGCCGTTGGCGCGGACCTCGTCCATCATGTTCAAAGCCAGCACCATGGGAATCTGCAGTTCCATCAACTGCATGGTCAGGTACAGGTTGCGCTCAATGTTGGAAGCGTCCACAATGTTGATGATGCCGTTGGGTTTTTCCTGCAGAATAAAGTCCCGGGTCACGATCTCCTCGTTGGAGTAGGGGGAGAGAGAGTAGATGCCCGGCAGGTCGGTAACGGTGGCCTCGCTGTGGCCGCGGATCACGCCGTCTTTGCGGTCCACCGTTACACCGGGAAAGTTCCCCACATGCTGGTTGGAACCGGTCAGCTGATTGAACAGGGTGGTCTTGCCGCAGTTCTGGTTGCCGGCCAGGGCAAAAGTCAGCGGGGCACCCTTGGGAATGGGGGCGCCGGCCTTGCGGGTCCGGTAGCTGGCGGCTTTGCCCAGCTCGCCCACGCCGGGGTGGGGAATGGGCGCGTGCCGTTCCTCACTGCGGGCGGCACGGTCAGTGTCATGTACATTTTCTACAGTAATTTTGGCAGCGTCGTCCAGGCGCAGCGTCAGTTCGTAGCCGCGCAGTTCCACCTCAATGGGATCACCCATGGGGGCTACTTTGCGCAGCGTAACTTCGGTACCGGGGGTAAGCCCCATATCCAGCAGGTGGTGGCGCAGTTCGCCTGTGCCGCCGATCGTTTTGATCAACGCATCCTGCCCGATTTTCAGTTCCGCCAATGTCATAGTACTTTCCAACCTCCTGCCTGCCTTGCAGGCCGAAAAACACCTGTATTTCCGCAAAAAAGTTTAGCACGACTAACAGGCAATGTCAATGATTCCGGGGCAAGTTGCACCTGCTTCGTTCCGGCAGCAAAACCGCCGTACCGGCAAAGCGCGGTACGGCGTAAAAACAGGGTCACTGCAGGAAGAAACGCAGCATTTTGTCCTTTGCTTTGGTGTAGGGCTGGTAGCGGACCGGCATATCGATCCAGGTCTTTTTGTCCACGATGCTGCGCAGGTGGCTGAAGGCTTCAAACCCGGCTTTGCCGTGGTAGCCGCCCATGCCGCTTTCTCCCACGCCGCCAAAAGGCATGGCGCTGGTGGCCAGGTGGATGATGGTATCATTCAGACAGCCGCCGCCAAAGTGGCAGCGGTCCAGCACCTTGCGCTGGATGGCTTTATTCTCGCTGAAGAGATACAGCGCAAGCGGGTGGGGATGGGCTTCGATCTGGGCCAGAGCGGCATCCAGATCGGTGTAAGTCAGCACCGGCAGAATGGGTCCGAAAATCTCTTCACCCATGACCGCATCCTCCCAGGTTACGTCTTTCATGACAGTGGGGGCAATGCGCTGGGCCGCTTCGTCGCCGGTGCCGCCGCAGACAACCTTGGCCGGGTCAATAAGGCCCATCAGCCGGTGGTAGTGCTTCTCGTTGATGATCTTGCCGTAATGGGCATTGGCCAGAGGTTCGGCGCCGAACTGAGCGGTGATCTCCTTCCGGATGGCCTCCAGCAGCTGGTCCCGGATACTTTCGTCACAGAGAATATAGTCGGGGGCTACGCAGGTCTGGCCGCAATTCAGGTATTTGCCAAAAACGATGCGCTTGGCAGCCAGGCTGATTTTGGCGGACTTTTCCACAATGCAGGGACTTTTGCCGCCCAGTTCCAGCACGGCGGGGGTCAGGTGCTCTGCGGCGCAGCGCAGCACTTCCTTGCCTACGGCCTTGCTGCCGGTGAAGAAAATCATGTCGAATTTCTGGCGCAGCAGGGCCTGGTTTTCGGCACGGCCGCCGGTAACTACACAGACATATTCCGGCGGGAAGCATTCCTCCAGAATCTCTTTGAGCACGGCGGCGGTGGCCGGTGCATAGGCGCTGGGCTTGACGATGGCGGTGTTGCCGGCGGCAATGGCATCAATCAGCGGGTCCAGGGTCAACAGCACGGGATAGTTCCAGGGACTCATAATCAGTACGTTGCCATAGGGGGAAGGGGAACGGAAGCTGCGGGCCGCGAACTGGGCCAGCGGCGTGATCACCGTGCGTTCCCGCATCAGGCGGCGCAGATGCCGGATCATCCAGCTGGCTTCCGAAAGAGTCAGCCCGGTTTCGCACATATAGCTTTCGGTTTCGGATTTGCCCAGGTCCTGGTGCAGGGCGCGGGCCAGGTCGGCTTCATGAGTTTGCAGCGAAGCCTTCAGCTTTTTCAGCGCGGCAAGGCGGGCATCGGCCGAAAGGGTATGTCCGGCGGCGAAATACTCACGCTGCCGTTTGAGAATGGTTTGAATTTCCATTTCCGTCATGGGTGGAAACCTCCTGAACTTGTTTGTACATTTCTTCCAGCTGGTCGGGACCCCACAGAACCGGTACGGGGTAGAGCGGGTTGGCCTCGTGATCGGCATAACGGGCCAGCTGCGGGATGTCTTCGGTACGGATGCCGGGCAGTGTTTCGGGGATATCCATGGCGGCGTTCATGGCATCGATATAGTCAATGAACGCCTTGGCGGCTTCCTCATCGCTGGTGGACTGGCTGACCCCGGAAGCCCGGGCAAGCTCGGCCAGCTTCTTCCAGGCCGCGCTGCCGTAGGCTTTCAGTACCACGGGCAGCAGAACGCTGTTGGCCAGGCCGTGGGCAATGCCGTACCGGCCGCCCAGGCTGTGGGCCACGGCGTGCACATAGCCTACGTAGCTCTTGGTGAAGGCGGTGCCCGCCAGGTAGGCGGCGCGCAGCATGTTGGCGCGGGCCTCCCGGTTGTGTCCATTATAGTATGCCTCGGGCAGGTTGGCAAAAATCAGCTGTACGGCCTCGATGGCGGCAGCACGGGTGCCTTTGGTGGTGGAGTGACCAATATAGGCTTCCACGGCATGAGTCAGGGCGTCCATGCCCGTGGTGGCGGTCAGCTGCCGGGGCAGATTCAGGGTCACATCAGGGTCCAGCACGGCGTAATGGGGAATCAGCGAAAAATCGTTGATGGGATATTTATGGTGGATCTTCTCATCGGTAATCACGGCGGCCAGGGTAGTCTCGCTGCCGGTGCCGGCGGTGGTGGGCACGGCAATCAGCAGCGGCAGGCGGTGCATCACATGCAGCAGGCCTTCCATCTTGGCCAGCGGCTTTTTGGGGCGCACAATGCGGGCGCCCACAGCTTTGGCACAGTCCATGGAGGAACCGCCGCCAAAAGCGATCAGCCCCTGGCAGCTGTTTTCCAGGTAGAGCATACGGGCCTGTTCTACATTGGCTACGGTGGGATTGGCCACGGTGCCGTCGTAGACAACGCAGCGGATGTTGGCGGCTTTCAGTTCTTCTTCCAGATGAGCGGTCAGGCCCAGACCGTGAACACCGGCATCGGTGACCAGCATGACGCAGTCGATGTGATGTTCCCGCAGGACCTGGGGCACACCGCCCACGCCTTCGATCAGTTTCGGCTCACGATAGGGCAAAAAAGGCAGCGCAATGCGCATACCCAGCTGAAAAATACGGCAATAGATCTTCTTTACAGCGTTCATTTTTCTCATCCTTTCCCACATAGACGCTATTGTTAAGGATAAGACAAAATGGAGTTGAATGTCAAGTAAAACTTTAGCTAAATTTCCTGATGATTTTGTCAAAAATGACGGGGCATCGTACAACTGTATAATCTTGGACAGCTGCCAAACAAAAAGCGACCCGCCCCCGGGAAAAGGGGCGGGTCGCAGGGAAAGGCGGAAATTACAGGTGCAGCACGCGATCCTTGATCTCAGCGGTGCGGCCCTGGTTCCAGAACTGGGTGCCGATGTAGCCGCAGGTACGGCGGGCAACGTTCAGCTTGTTCTGGTCGCGGTTGTGGCACTTGGGGCATTCCCAAACCAGCTTGCCGTCTTCTTCCACAATGCTGATCTCGCCGTCATAACCGCAAACCTGGCAGTAGTCGCTCTTGGTATTCAGCTCGGCGTACATGATGTTCTCATAGATGAACTGCATGACCTTGATGACCGCTTCCAGATTGTCCTGCATGTTGGGCACTTCCACATAGCTGATGGCACCGCCGGGAGAGAGCTTCTGGAAATCGCTCTCAAACTTCAGCTTGGTGAAGGCGTCGATCTGCTCGGCCACATGGACGTGGTAGGAGTTGGTGATGTAGTTGCGGTCGGTGATGCCGGGCACAATGCCGAAGCGCTTCTGCAGGCATTTGGCAAACTTGTAGGTGGTGGACTCCAGCGGGGTGCCGTAGAGGCTGAAGTCGATGTCATGCTGTTTCTTCCAGGTCTGGCAGGCATCGTTCATGTGCTGCATGACGTGGAGGGCAAAGGGCTTGGCGGCCGGGTCGGTGTGGCTCTTGCCGGTCATATACTTGCAGCACTCGTACAGGCCTGCGTAACCCAGGCTGATGGTGGAGTAACCGCCGTACAGCAGTTTGTCGATGGGTTCACCTTTCTTCAGGCGGGCCAGGGCGCCGTACTGCCACAGGATGGGGGCGGCGTCGCTCAGGGTGCCCTTCAGACGGTTGTGACGGCACATCAGGGCCTTGTGGCAGAGTTCCAGCCGCTCGTCGAAGATCTTCCAGAACTTGTCGAAGTCGCCGCCGCTGGACAGGGCCACATCCACCAGGTTGATGGTGACAACGCCCTGGTTGAAACGGCCGTAGTATTTGGGCTTGCCGTCGTAGTTCTTGGCGTTGGCCACGTTATCCCAGCCGTTGCCGGAACGGTCCGGCGTCAGGAAGCTGCGGCAGCCCATGCAGGTGTACACATCGCCATGGCCCTCGGTCTCGCCCTTGGACAGTTTGTATTCCCGCATCTTCTTTTCGCTGATGTAGTCGGGAACCATCCGCTTGGCGGTGCACTTGGCGGCCAGCTTGGTCAGGTAGAAATAGGGGGTGCCTTCGCGGACGTTGTCCTCTTCCAGCACATAGATCAGTTTGGGGAAAGCCGGGGTGATCCAGACACCGGCTTCGTTCTTGACGCCCTGGTAACGCTGGCGCAGCATCTCTTCAATGATGATCGCCAGGTCAGACTTGAGGCGCTGGTTGTCACCGGCTTCACCCAGGTACATGAATACCGTGATGAAGGGGGCCTGACCGTTGGTGGTCATCAGAGTGACAACCTGGTACTGGATGGTCTGCACACCGCGCTTGATCTCCTCGCGCAGGCGGGCTTCCACGATCTCGGAGATTTTCTCCTCGCCGGGATCGATGCCCAGTTCCTTCATTTCCGCTTCCACGTCGCGGCGGATCTTCTTGCGGCTCACATCCACAAAGGGGGCCAGGTGGGTCAGGCTGATGCTCTGGCCGCCGTACTGGCTGGAAGCTACCTGAGCGATGATCTGGGTGGCAATGTTGCAGGCAGTGGAGAAGGAATGGGGCTTCTCGATGAGAGTACCGCTGATGACGGTACCGTTCTGCAGCATGTCGTCCAGGTTGACCAGGTCACAGTTGTGCATGTGCTGGGCGTAGTAGTCGGCGTCATGGAAATGAATGATGCCTTCCTCGTGGGCCTTCACGACCTCCGGGGGCAGCAGCATACGCATGGTCAGGTCCTTGCTGACCTCGCCGGCCATATAGTCACGCTGAACGCTGTTGACGGTGGGGTTCTTGTTGGAGTTTTCCTGCTTGACCTCTTCGTTGTTGCATTCGATCAGCGAAAGAATCCGGTCGTCGGTGGTGTTGTGGGTGCGCTTGAGGTTCTGCACATAACGGTAGGTGATGTATTTGCGGGCAACCTCGTAGGCACCGGTGGCCATAATGGCGTCTTCCACAATATCCTGGATCTCTTCCACGTTCATGGCGTGGCCGCGGCCCAGGCAGGTGGCCTGTACCTTGTCGGCAATCTCGATGATCTGGTGGTTCGTCAAGCGTTGGCTCTCAGGCACAACGTTGTTAGCCTTGGTGATCGCCGCAATGATCTTGGTGATGTCGAAAACGGCTTCACTGCCGTTGCGCTTGATGATCTTCATGGTGGTTCTCCTCAATATATGATGCTGTACGGTTCATAACGAAATGTATAATCTATATATTGTATTCCGCAATGTATAAGGCTCATTGGTGAGCACAATTATCTTATCGCAGGGGGGACAAAAAGTCAAGAGTGAAAACCACAAGATATAGTGGTTTTATAACAAGATAAAACAAAATATTCCGTTTTCGTCGTGGCATCGTCCAAAAAATAAATGACGAAAATACCCCGCTTTTTTTGGTAAATTTGAGGAGTTCTATACAAAAGAACGACACAACGATGAAAATCTGGTTTAAAATCTGCCCCGGGGCTTGCCTGCGGGCGGCAAAGCTGGTATACTGTGTGTGCCCGTGGGGGTGGGATCTTTCCGCGCCACAAGATATAGGGGCACAGAATACAAAAAGAGGAGCTTGTCCGGCATGAATTATGCAACGATCAAATACTGCGACATTGCCAACGGCGAGGGTGTACGTACCAGCCTGTTTGTGTCCGGCTGCCGTCGGCATTGTCCCAACTGCTTCAATGCGGTGGCGTGGGATTTTGCCTATGGCGAGCCGTTTACCAAGGAAGTCCGCAATAAGATTCTGGAAAGTCTGGAACCGGATTATATCAATGGATTGTCGCTGCTGGGGGGCGAACCGCTGGAACCGGAAAACCAGCGTGAATTGCTGCCCTTTATAAAGAATGTAAAGGTATTATACCCGCATAAGACCATTTGGTGCTATACCGGCAACCATTACGAAACCGAAGTCCTGCAGCCCGGTCCCGGCCGCTGCGAAGTGACCGATGAACTGCTGCAGTATATCGACGTATTGGTGGACGGAGATTTTGTCCAGGACAAATACGATATCGGGCTGCGTTTCCGCGGTTCCAGCAACCAGCGCATCATTGATATGAACAAGACCCGGGCTGCCGGGCATGTGGTACTGTGGCAGGATGACCCCATCTTTGCCGACCACAAGATGTAAGCGCACCATACGGAAAAACCAAGAAGGCCACCCGAAAGGGTGGCCTTCTTGGTTATCCGCGGCAGGGCAGCGGAGAATTACAGGTTGAAGTAGCGCTTGGCATTGTAGTAGCTGATGCCCTCAACAATCTTCTTCAAAGCCTTGTCGTCGTTGGGGTACATGCCGCTTTCGACCCACTCGCCGATGAGGTTGCACATCAGGCGGCGGAACAGCTCGTGGCGGGTGTAGCTCAGGAAGCTGCGGCTGTCGGTCAGCATGCCGATGAAGTTGCCCAGCAGACCCAGGCGAGCCAGGGTGCGCATCTGCTGGTACATACCATCGTTGGTATCGCAGAACCACCAGGCGGAGCCCAGCTGGATCTTGCCCGGTACGTCGTCGCCCTGGAAGGAGCCCATCAGGGTACCCAGCATATCAAAGTCAGAGGGGTTCAGGCTGTACAGAATGATCCGGGGGCACTCGTCGGTCTCGGTCAGCTTGGAGAGGATCTTGCTCAAAGAAACGCTGCCGTCGGTCACAGCGATCATATCAAAGCCGCTGTCGGGGCCCAGTTTCTTGAACATCTTCTCGTTGGGGTTGCGCAGGCAGCTGTAATGGATCTGCATTACAACGTTGTATTTCTTGTACAGGCGGCCCATGGCCAGCAGTACATAGGTGGTGTAGGCGTCGCCTTCCTCCTTGGTCAGGGGCTCACCGGCCATAGCCTTTTGGAAGGCGGCGGTAGCCTTGTCGGCGTCGGTTTCCACGTAGGGCACGTAGTCCAGACCCTGGTCGGCGGCACGGCAGCCCATCTCCACAAAGAACTCCAGCCGTTCTTCCAGAGCGCTGATCACGCAGCCCACGCACTTGAACTCACGGCCGACCACCTTTTCCAGCTTGTGGATGTACTCCGCAAAGCCGGGCTTCAGGATGTTGGTAGCCTTGTCAGGGCGGAAGGAAGGTGCCACCACCACTTTGATGGAGGGATCTTCCTTGATCTTCTTGTGCCATTCCAGAGAGTCGATGGGGTCGTCGGTGGTGCCGACCATCTCCACGTTGCTCTGCTCGATCAGGCCGCGCACGGTCAGCTTGGGATCGTTGCGCAGTTTCTCGTTGCACAGGTTCCAGACTTCCTCGGCGGTTTCGCCGTTGAGCACGCCCTCGTAGCCGAAGTATTTCTTCAGTTCCAGGTGGCACCAGGTGTACATGGGGTTGCCGATGGCCATTTCCAGCGCCTCGGCGAATTTCTGGAAGCGCTCACGGTCCGGTTTGTCGCCGGTGATGTACTCTTCGGGCACACCGTTGGAGCGCATCACACGCCACTTGTAGTGGTCGCCGAAATAGGCGTCGGAGCCGTCGGCCAGCACCTGATGGCCGCCCAGCCACACCTGGGCGATGTTGTCGAAATGGCGATCCTCATAGATTTCCTGCGGGGGAATGTGGCAGTGGTAATCCAGGATGGGCAGATCGGCCGAATAGTCGTGATACAGGTGTTTTGCGGTCGGGGTCTCCAGCAAAAAGTCCTTGTCCATAAAAGCTTTCATGTAAGACGCTCCTTCGTTTAATGAATGTAGACGGGAAAAACGGTGCGGTGCAGCGGTACCGTACAGTGCAAACTTTGCGCCGCAGCCATGCGCAAAAAACGCATACTCTGGTACTATTATACATAATTGCAACTATAGCAACAAGTTGTAAAAATTGCGGGAAAATCAAAATAATCAACAAAAAAGAGGCCTCTTTCTTGTACAAGATGCGGAAAGCGAAAAAACGTCCCGACCATGCGCAAAATCCGTTTCTTTGCCTGCAAAACCGCCTTGACGGCAAAAGCAAAACTCTTTACAATAACCAGTAAGCCAGTAAGACAGGATTGTAAATGACCGGGAGCGGGGCCGTGGAATACACAAAATCCGCCATGGCCCCCGGCGGTGCCGTGCCCGGCCCATCGTTTGAAATGAGGTGCTTTATATGTCTACCATCCAGACCGGTATGTACGAAAAGTATGGTGTCCGCTATGGGACGCTGACGCTGAAAGATGGCGCTTATGCGCTGACGGTCACGCCCGAAAAAGGCGGTATGGCGACTTCTTTTACCAAGGACGGGGAGGAATATCTCTGGTTGCGGGACAAGAACTTTGAATCCACCGACCGTCCCCGCTGCGGTATCCCCATTCTGTTCCCCAACTGCGGCAAACCGGATGATGGCGTACATCATTTTGGGGATGCGGCCTGCCCCATCGAGATTCACGGCCTGGCCGACCTGGTGCCCTGGCAGGTCAAGACGGCGGCAGATGATGCCATTGAACTGACGCTGACCCCCAACGGACTGACCAAATTTGTTTATCCCTTTGAGTTCCGCCTGACCATGCGGTATACGCTGGCCGGCAACACCGCCACGCTGGCCTTGACGGTTTCCAACGATGGCGACAAGGAGATGCCCTTCAGCGTGGGCTTCCATCCCTATTTTGCAGCCAGCAATCTTGACAATGTAAAGTTTGATATCCAGGCAGCCACCTGTTCCGAAAATGCCAAGGGAGAACAGCCTGCGGCACCGGAGGTCATCACCCTGACCCGCAAACCCGGCAGCGCCGATTCCATCCGCCTGCTTACCGGCGTCAAGAGCCCCATGCGGATGACGGACAGCGGCAACGGGCATACGGTGACGGTTTCCTTCGACGAATCCTGCTTCGGCAACGGTGTGCTGTGGCAGCAGGATGCGGAACGGTTTGTCTGCATGGAACCCTGGAACGGCTGGGCCAACTCTGTCAATGAGGAGGGGCGTCACGAAACGCTGGCACCCGGCGCCGAAAAGACCTTTGCCTGGTCCATCGCCATCGACTGAGCGAAAACATCTTTTCCAAAACAGAAAAGTACAAGCGGGCGTACGGCCAAAAGGGCTGTGCGCCCGCTTTTTTGGCAGTGTTGCCCCGGAAACACTTTCCGCGTTCGTGATTGTGCCCAAAAACGAGCGATAAACTTTGTGTAATGCCACAAGGAATTTAAACATGAAATATTTTCACTTTACAAATTAGAAATGCTCAACTATAATCAAACAAGCGCCACAGATTGCAGCGAAGCAATCCAAAGCCCGGTCCGACCTGTTCGGATCGGGCTGTGCTATTTGTCAAAACAGGGGGGGACGTCCATGCTTACATTGGACAAGATCTATCACGCGAAATTTGTACTGAAACAGATCGCCCGTAAAACCGATCTGATTGCCGCGCCGCGGCTGTGCCCGGATACCGAACTGTACCTGAAAACCGAGAACCTGCAGGTGACCGGCAGTTTCAAAGTCCGCGGTGCCTACTATAAAATCAGCCAGCTGACCGAAGAGGAGCGCGCCAAAGGCGTGATTGCATGTTCCGCCGGCAATCATGCCCAGGGCGTGGCACTGGCGGCCACCCGCATGGGGATCAAAAGTGTGGTCTGCATGCCGGACGGCGCCCCTATTATGAAGGTGGAGAGCACCAAGCGGCTGGGGGCCGAGGTGGAACTGGTCAAAGGCACCTACGACGATGCCCACGACCGGGCGGTGGAACTGCAGGAAGAAACCGGCATGACCTTCATTCACCCGTACGATGACGAACTGGTCATTGCGGGGCAGGGAACCATCGGTCTGGAGATTCTGGACCAGCTGCCCGATGTGGACGCGGTCATTGTGCCGGTGGGCGGCGGCGGACTGATCTCCGGTGTGGCCTTCGCCATCAAGAGCCTGCGTCCCGAAGTCAAAGTCTACGGCGTACAGGCGGCGGGCGCGGCCAGCATGGAGCGGGCCTATCACGCCCACCAATACCAGACGCTGGACCGGGTAGATACCTTTGCCGACGGCATTGCGGTCAAGACGCCCGGCGAAACCACCTACCAGATGGTGGAAAAGTATGTGGATGACGTGGTCACCGTCAGTGAAGACGAAATTGCCGCGGCCATCCTCTCCCTGATGGAAAACCAGAAACTGGTGGCGGAAGGTGCCGGTGCCACGCCGGTGGCAGCCGCGCTGTTCGGCAAGCTGCCCCTGGCAGGCAAAAAGACTGTCTGCCTGATTTCGGGCGGCAACATTGATGTGAACATCCTCTCCCGTGTAATCACCCGCGGCCTGGTCATGAGCGGCCGCAAAGCCAACCTGATGATTGCCCTGGAGGATAAACCCGGCCAGCTGACGCTGGTCAGCGATATCATCTCCAACTGCGGCGCCAACGTGGTCAGTGTGCACCACGACCGGGCCGATACCAATATGGCCATTACCAGCTGCTTCCTCAAACTGGGGCTGGAAACCCGGGACGCGGCCCAGATCGAAACCATCAAACAGCGCCTTACCGAGGCAGGCTTCCAGCTGGTCAGCGAGCGGGTATAACGGCATAAAAAAAGCAGGGGCCGAAGTCCCTGCCTGCAAGATTTCTTTTATACTTTGACGCCGCCGGCCAGCATTTCGATGAACTGCTTGGCCACCCGGGGACTGCGGCCGCCTGCCCGCAGCGCGAAGGCCGCTCCCTTGATGAAGAGCTGATCGCTGGGCATCTGTACCCCGTACTGGCGGGCCAGTTCCAGCAGGATGGTATCGAACCGTTCTTTGTCCGGCTGCTGGAAGGTCACCGTCAGGCCGAAACGGGCTGCCAGGCTCATCAGCTCCTGGCGGGTGTCCGAAGCGTGCAGATCGTCGCCGCTGCGGTCGGACATGGATTCCTTGACCAGATGGCGGCGGTTGCTGGTGGCATACACCGCCACGTTGTGGCTGCGGCCGCCTACGCTGCCTTCCAGAATGGCTTTCAGCGCCGCAAAGTTGTCGTCGTTGGCGGCAAAGCTCAGATCGTCAATGAAGAGGATGAACTTCAGCGGATTTTTGGCCAGTTCATCCATGAGTGCCGGAATCTGATACAGCTGGTTCTTTTTCACTTCAATCAGCCGCAAACCGTCCGGTGCAAACTCGTTGGCAATGGCCTTTACCGTGCTGGACTTGCCGGTGCCCGCGTCGCCGTAAAGCAGTACGTTGTTGGTGGGCTTGCCTTCCAGCAGCGCGCGAGTGTTGGCAATGACCTTTTCCCGTTCCCGCTCATACCCGGGCAGTTCGCTCAGCCGCTGAGGATCGGGGTAACGCACAGGCACCAGCCGGCCCTCTTCCAGGGTAAACACATGGTGGCGGGCAAAAATGCCGTAGCCTTTCTGGCCGACGGCCGCGCGGCGGGCCTCGTAAGCAGCGTGAAAATCCGCATCGGGGGTAACCTCCCAGCGGGGCAGGTACTCCGGCGCACCGTGGCACAGGTCATCCAACCCGGCACGGCCCAACGCCTGCAGAAAATCCAGTTCACTCACCAGCGCACCTTCCAGCACCGGGCCGGCATCGCCGCCCGCAGCCGTGCGCAGGCAGAGATTCTCATCCTCCAGCACCGCATCCAGCAGGATGCCGGTCCAGTTGGTCCCCTGGGCAAACAGCGTGGCCTCAAAATCGGCTACGGTGCCGCCCAGATCACATTCCTCCGCGGCAAGAGCCGCACGCAGGGCGCGCAGAAGCGGGGTGCTCAACAGGTTGCGAAATACCACCAAAGCATCCAGGCGCGCCAACCATTCCATACGTTGCATGATTATCGGTCCTTTCCCAAGAAAACTACTCTCAGTATAAACAACACCGCATAAAGTTGCAAGAATTTCCCCAAAAAACTTGACAAACGGGAACAAGTGCGGTATAGTTTAACACAAATTCAGCAAATGCTTGGATGGGAACTAGTAACGGTTCGAACACAGCCAACAGAGAACTGCCGGTCGGTGCAAGGCAGCAGGGCAGGCGGACCGCGAACTGATCCCGGAGCAGATCCACTGAACGCCGAAGGCCAGTAAGGGGATACGGGGGCACCCGTTACAGTGCAGGACTTTGTTGGAAGTCCGGTGAGTGGGGACGTTTCGTCCCAATAAGAGTGGTACCGCAGAGTGCTTTACACAGCCTTTGTCTCTTGGGTTCAAGGGGCAAAGGCTGTTTTTTTATTCTTGTTTGCGCACCCGTGCAGCCGGCGCAGAAGAAAGGAAGGAGAAGAAGCAAATGAAACTCAACGGTTCGCAGATTTTTGTTGAGGTCCTGGTGGAGCAGGGGGTCGATACCCTGTTTGGTTACCCCGGCGGCGCCGTTCTCAACCTCTACGACGAATTGTATAAAAATTCGGACCGTATTCACACGGTGCTGACCGCACACGAGCAGGGCGCCTCCCACGCAGCGGACGGATATGCCCGTGCCACCGGCCGCACCGGCGTGGTGCTGGCCACCAGCGGCCCCGGTGCCACCAACTTGGTCACCGGTATTGCCACCGCGTATATGGACAGCGTCCCCCTGGTCGCCTTTACGGGCAACGTGGCCACCACCCTGCTGGGCCGCGACTCCTTCCAGGAAGCCTATATCGAAGGCATTACGATGCCCATTACCAAACACAATTACACGGTACGCCGGGTAGAAGATCTGGCCGATACCATGCGGGCCGCTTTCCGCATTGCCCAGCAGGGCCGCAAAGGCCCGGTGCTGGTGGATATCCCCAAGGATGTGACCGCCGCCGAGTGTGAATTTACCCCCAAGGCACCGGAACTGATCCGCACCGTCACCCGTTACAACGAGGAAGACGTGAAGAAAGCGGCAGAGATGATCAACGCCGCCCAGCGGCCCATCGTTTACTTTGGCGGCGGTGTGCGCAGCGCGGCAGGCTGCCAGCCCCTGCGGGATCTGCTGGAAAAGACCGGCATGCCCGCCACTTACACCCTGATGGCCGCAGGCGTGCTCAGCTACGGGGAGCCCCATAACCTGGGCCTGCTGGGAATGCACGGCTGCTACGCCGCCAACAAGGCCATCGACGAGGCCGATCTGGTCATTGCGGTGGGCACCCGCTTCAGCGACCGCGTGGCACTCAACCCCGAAACCTTCGCCAAGCGTGCCAAGATCATTCAGATCGACATTGACCCCAGCGAGCTGGGTAAGAATGTGGCGGTGGATCTGCGGCTGACCGGCGACGCCAGCTATATCCTGCAGGCCATTCTGCCTTACGTCCAAAAGACCGAGCACAAGCTCTGGATGGAACAGATTCGTGAATGGCAGAAAAACGACTACAAGCCGGTGGACAGCGATACCGAACTGAAACCCCATCAGCTGATTGACGAGATCTGCCGCCAGGCCGGGCCCGAAGCGGTTTATGTCACCGACGTGGGCCAGCACCAGATGTGGGCGGCCCAGTACCTGCACCATACCAAGAGCCGCGGTTTTCTTACCAGCGGCGGTCTGGGCACCATGGGCTTCGGCTACGGTGCAGCCATCGGCGCCCAGATGGCTCTGGGCCGGGACGCCCGGGTGATCATGCTCACCGGCGACGGGTCTTTCCACATGAACCTCAACGAAGGCTGCACGGCAGTCAGCTACGGACTGCCCATCATCACGGTGATCTTCAATAACCAGGTGTTGGGCATGGTCCGCCAGTGGCAGACTACCTTCTACGGCAAGCGCTACTCCGACACCGACCCCCATCGCCACACCGACTTTGTCAAACTGGCCGAGGGCTTTGGCGCCAAGGGGTACCGGGCCACTACGCTGGAGGAGTTCAAGGCCGTCTTTGCGGACGCCATGAAGCAGGACGGTCCCTCCTGGATCGACTGCCGCATCGGCAAGGATGAAAAGGTGCTGCCCATGATTCCCGGCGGCGGCGACATCAACGATATCATCATGGAATGAGGTGAACGGGATGGAATCTATGCAGCAAAACACCAACAAACGGCACGTTATCAGCCTGCTGGTAGACAACCAGAACGGCGTTCTGGCACGGGTGGCCAGCCTGTTCTGCCGCCGCGGCTTCAACATTGACAGCCTGACGGTATCCGCTACCAACGACCCCAAGATCAGCCGCATCACGGTGACGCTCAACGGGGACGAACAGGCTCTCAGCCAGCTGGTCCTGCAAACCGAGCGGCTGGAAGTCACCCGCCAGATTTTTGAACTGGATCTGGACAAGAGCCTGCAGCGGGAACTGCTGTTGCTCAAAGTGGCCTGCACCAGCCAGAACCGCGCGGAACTGCGGGAGATCGCCAGTGTGTACAAGGCCAAGATCATTGATCTTTCCCCCGACAGCATGGTTTTTGAACTGACCGGCAAACCGGACAAGATCGATGCTTTCCTAACCATGTTCGACGGATACGAGATTCTGGAACTTTGCCGTACCGGTGTCACCGCCCTGGAACGGGGCGGCAAGCACCAGCACATGCAAAAGCCCGTGCAGGAGGTGGGCGAAGCCCAGCTGCCGCTGCCCGGCACCCATTGCTCTCAGGCGTGAGAGCCCCACACATTGTTCCCCCTATAGAGGAATATAGAGAGATTATATAAAAAGGAGATTATCACCATGGCTATCAACAAGTACTACGATTCCGACTGCAACCTTGGCATGCTGGACGGCAAGACCGTTGCTGTCATCGGCTTTGGCTCTCAGGGCCATGCCCACTCCGAAAACCTGGCCGAAAGCGGCGTGAACGTGGTCGTCGGCCTGCGCAAAGGCTCCGGCCACTGGGAAAAGGCCGCCAAGTTTGCCGAGACCCATCCCAACTTCAAAGTTATGGAAGTAGAAGAAGCCGCCAAGGCCGGCGACGTGGTCATGATGCTGGTGCCCGATGAACTGTGCGCCGACATCTACAACCGCCAGGTGGCCCCCTATATGACCGAAGGCAAGGCCCTGGCATTTGCCCATGGTTTCAATATCCACTTCAAGACCATCGTTCCCCCGAAGAATGTGGACGTCATCATGATCGCCCCCAAGGGCCCCGGCCACACCGTCCGCAGCCAGTATGTGGAAGGCCACGGTGTGCCCAGCCTGATCTGCGTGGAGCAGGACTACACCGGCAAGGCCAAGGACATCGCTCTGGCGTATGCTTCCGGCATCGGCGCCGGCCGTGCGGGCATCCTGGAGACCACCTTCAAGGAGGAGACCGAGACCGACCTCTTCGGTGAGCAGGCTGTGCTGTGCGGCGGTGTCTGCGAGCTGATCCACGCCGGTTTCGATACGCTGGTGGAAGCCGGTTACGCCCCCGAAATGGCTTACTTCGAAACCTGCCACGAGATGAAGCTCATCGTCGACCTGATCAACGAGGGCGGCTTTGACAAGATGCGTTACTCCATCTCCAACACCGCTGAGTACGGCGACTACCGCACCGGCAAGCGCCTGATCACCGAGGAGACCCGCAAGGAGATGAAGAAGGTCCTCACCGAGATCCAGGACGGCACCTTTGCTTCCGAGTTCCTGGCCGAGATGAGCCCCAACGGCGGCCGCAAGGTCCACTTCCTGGCCCAGCGCCGCATGCAGTCCGAGCACCTCATCGAGAAGGTCGGCAAGGAACTGCGCCAGATGATGAGCTGGCTGAAGAAATAAGCAGAATTGAATTCTGCTGTTTGGCCGCGGGGCGGAATGTGCGGCCGCCCCGCCTGTGCCGCGCAAAACTACCCCTAATCCAAGGGAGGATAAACCAATGAACAGCGATAACGTCAAAAAAGGCCCCGAACGGGCGCCGAATCGCAGCCTGTTCTACGCCCTGGGCTATACGCCGGAGGAACTGGACCGCCCGTTGATCGGTGTTGTGTCTGCCTACAGCGAGATCGTGCCCGGGCACATGAACCTGGACAAACTGGCGGATGCCGTCAAGGCCGGTGTGCGTATGGCCGGCGGCACCCCCATCCTGATGCCCGCCATCGGTGTCTGTGACGGCATCGCCATGGGTCACGTGGGTATGAAATACTCGCTGGCCAGCCGGGAACTGATCTGTGACAGTGTGGAAACCATGTATATGGCCCATCAGCTGGACGGCCTGGTACTGGTGCCCAACTGCGATAAGATTGTCCCCGGTATGGTCATGGCCGCCGTGCGGATGGATATCCCGGCGGTGGTCTGCTCCGGCGGTCCCATGCTGGCAGGCCGCTACGGCGGCGAGGAAGTCAGCCTTTCCAAAATGTTCGAAGCGGTAGGCGCCTACAAAGCGGGCTTGATCAATGATGAACAGCTGGAAGACTGCACCTGCAACTGCTGCCCCGGCTGCGGTTCCTGCTCCGGTATGTATACCGCCAACAGCATGAACTGCCTGTGTGAGGCCATCGGCATTGCGCTGCCCGGCAACGGCACCATTCCCGCCGTCTATGCCAAGCGGCTGCAGCTGGCCAAGCACGCCGGTATGGCCGTGATGGATCTGGTGCGCCGCGGTGTGACCGCCCGGCAGATCATCAACGAGCGGTCCATCCGCAATGCGCTGGCCTGTGATATGGCCCTGGGCTGCTCCACCAATACGGTGCTGCATCTGCTGGCCATTGCCCAGGAAGCAGGCGTGCCCATTGACCTGAAACTCTTTAACGAGATCAGCGCCAAGACCCCCAACCTGTGCCATCTGGCCCCGGCGGGTCCTACCCACATGCCCGACCTGTACGAGGCAGGCGGCATTCCCGCCGTGCAGGCGGAGCTGGCCAAGGCAGGCCTGCTGGATCTGGATGTGCCCACGGTCACCGGCAAAACGCTGGGGGAGAATATCGCGGGTGCCAAGATTCTCAACGAGAAGGCCATCCGGCCCATCGACAATCCTTACAGCAAGACCGGCGGCCTGCAGATCCTGTGGGGCAACATCGCCCCCGACGGCTGCGTGGTCAAGCGCAGTGCCGTGGCGCCGGAAATGCAGGTCCACAGCGGCCCTGCCCGGGTATTCAACAGTGAAGAAACGGCCATTGCCGCTATCTATGCCGGCGAAATTCATCCCGGCGATGTGGTGGTCATCCGGTACGAGGGCCCCAAGGGCGGCCCCGGTATGCGGGAAATGCTCAACCCCACCAGTGCGCTGGCGGGCATGAAGCTGGACACCACGGTGGCGCTGATCACCGACGGACGCTTCTCCGGCGCAAGCCGCGGCGCCGCCATCGGTCACGTTTCCCCGGAGGCTGCCTCGGGCGGCCCCATCGGTTTGGTCGAAGAGGGAGATACCATCGAGATCGACATCCCCAATGCGTCGATCCACCTCGCCGTCAGCGACGAGGAACTGGTCCGCCGCAAGGCGGCCTACGTACAGCCGGAACCCAACATCAAGACGGGCTGGCTGGCACGGTACGCGCGGCTTGTTACCAGCGCCAACCAGGGCGCGGTGCTGAAATAACGCGTTGAATCCAAAACACGCAGCGGTTGTGCGGCCGCTGCGTGTTTTCTTTTGCCCGGGACCCGTAAAATTTGCCAAAAGCTATACCGCAGATTGGGAACCCGTGGTATAATCAGGGAAACCAGAGGAAAAGGGGAAAAGAAATCATGTTTTCGTTTTTGCTGCCGGTGATTTATCTGGCATTTATCAGTCTGGGCCTGCCCGACGCACTGCTGGGCGCGGCATGGCCCAGCATGTACCAGCCCCTGGGGGCGGACCTTTCCTGGGCGGGGGCAGTGTCCATGATCATCTCTGCGGGCACCATTGTTTCCAGCCTGGCCAGTGACCGGCTCAACAGCCGCCTGGGGACCGGCAAAGTCACGGCGGGCAGCGTGGCACTTACCGCCATTGCGCTGTTCGGCTTTTCCACCTGCACGGCGTTCTGGCAGCTGTGCGTTTGGGCCGTTCCCTACGGTTTGGGCGCCGGCAGTGTGGATGCGGCTCTCAATAACTATGTGGCACTGCATTACCAAAGCCGCCACATGAGCTGGCTGCACTGTATGTGGGGTGTGGGTGCCAGCGTGGGTCCTGTGATTATGGGGCGTGCCCTGGCGGCAGGCAGCTGGCAGAGCGGCTACCGGGTGATCTCGCTGATGCAGATTGTGCTGACCGCGATTCTTTTGTTCAGCCTGCCCTTGTGGAAGCGCCCCGATGAAGATGGCGCCGGGGTCAACGTTACCCCGGAACATCGCAGTCTGCCCCAGCTTCTGCGCATTCCCGGTGTTCCGGAGGTTATGATCAGCTTTGCCTGCTATTCTGCGGTGGAAGCTACCGCCGGTATGTGGGCGGCCAGTTACTGCACCCTGATGCGCGGCATCGATGCACAGACGGCAGCCGGTTGGGCCAGCCTGTTTTACCTGGGCATTACGGTGGGGCGGTTTTTCAGCGGTTTCCTGACCATGAAATTCAATGACCATCAGATGATCCGCGGCGGTCAGGCAGTCATTTTGGTGGGCCTTGTGCTCATTTTCCTGCCGGCGGGCAATACCTTGCTGTTTGCGGGCCTGATCATTGTGGGCCTGGGCTGCGCGCCCATTTACCCCAGCATCATTCACGAAACACCGGCCAATTTCGGGCGCAACCTCAGCATGTCCATGACCGGTGTGCAGATGGCATCCGCCTATGTGGGCACCACGCTGCTGCCGCCGTTCTTCGGGTTGTTGGCCCAGCATATCAGTATGGGACTGTTCCCGTGGTACCTGCTGACGGCGTTGATTCTGATGACTGTTTCGTCCGAGGCAATGCACCGCAAGACGGCGGCGCATCGGGCGGCCAATCCCGGCGTGTGAGAAACGGTATTCCGGGGAAATTCACCCCATAAGAGCAAAACAGAAACAGGAGGAGGGTCCTTATGCAGAAATGCAGCCTTTGCGGCGGCAAGGTCGTCAATGGACGGTGCCAGGATTGCGGCATGCCCATTCCGGACGAAAAACGCTACACCCTGCGCAGCGAAACCGTCCATACCCATGAGGTCAACGGGGAAAAAGTCCTGCACCGTGTGCGGCAGGCACCCGGTAAAAAGCCGGTGTACACCTGCCCGCCGGAACGGTTTGGCAGGCAAAACGCATCCGGCCGCAGGGAGATGGACGGAGGAAAGAACAGGAAAAAGAGCGGCGCCCAGATTGCCTGGAGTGTGATCGCAGTGATTTTTTTGTTCAATGTTGTGTCCGCGCTGATCACATCCTGTTCTGCGTGAACCCTGCACAATAGAAAAGACGGACGGCAGGTAAGCCGTCCGTCTTTTCTGTATCGGAACCTATCAGGAGAGGGAATGTCTCAGTTCAGCGTTTTGCCAAAGAACGCCAGTTCCGGCCGGATCACCGCCATCAGTTCATCAAACTGATCGGGGGTCAGGCTCTGGGCACCGTCGCTTTTGGCTTTGGCCGGGTCATTGTGGGTCTCGATCATGAGTCCGTCCGCCCCGACGGCCACCGCCGCCTGGGCCAGGGAAGGCACCATGAAGGCGATACCTGCCGCGTGGCTGGGGTCAATGACTACCGGAAGGTGGGTCATCTTTTTCAGCATGGGCACCGCAGCCAGGTCCAGGGTGTTGCGCATGCTGGTTTCAAAGGTGCGGATGCCCCGCTCGCACAATACCACGTTGGGGTTGCCCTCGGCCATAATGTACTCGGCGCTCATCACCAGTTCTTCCAGCGTGGAGGAAAGCCCCCGTTTCAGCAGGACCGGCACCTTCAGCTTGCCCACGGCCTTCAGCAGTTCAAAGTTCTGCATGTTGCGGGCGCCGATCTGAATCATATCCACATGGGCGTCCAGGAAAAGCGGAATATGTTCGTTGTTCATCAGTTCGGTGACGATGGGCTGCCCGGTCACAGCCCGGGCCTCCTGCAGCAATTCCAGCCCTTCGGCCCGCAATCCCTGGAAGCTGTAGGGGCTGGTGCGCGGTTTGAATGCGCCGCCCCGCAGGATGCTGGCCCCGGCAGCCTGTACCCGCTGGGCAATGCCCACGATCTGGTCGCGGCTTTCCACACTGCAGGGGCCGCTCATCACGGCAAAGTATCCGCCTCCGATTTTGTGGCCGCCTACATCCACCACCGTATCGTCGGGGTGGAACTTGCGGTTGGCTTTCTTGTAAGGTTCGCTGACCCGGCGGCAGGTGTCAACCACGGGGTTGGCCAGAACCCAGCTTTCGGCCAGGGCCTTGGTATCGCCGATGAGGCCCAGAATGTGGGTGTCGTGGCCGGTAGAATCGTTGATTTCAAAACCCATACCGCGCAGTTCGGCGCAGAATTCCTGAATCTTGTCGGCAGGGGCGTTTTGCTTTAATACGATGATCATGGGGGCAATCTCCTGTTACATGTTTTTGTTGCTATGGGGATTTTAACACTTTAAAGCATTAAAGTCAAGCCCCCTTGCGGAAAAAGATTTTGCGACTTATAATAAGGGCCATACAGAGTTTGCAAAAGAGGGATTCTTTATGGGAAAAGAAGCAAAAACCAACGCTATGCGGATGTTGGAGCGGGCCAAAATCACCTATACGGCCCATGAATACCCGCACGAGGAAGGGCAGGCGGTGGATGGTGCCACGGTAGCCCGGCTGACCGGGCAGGACCCGGCGCGTGTGTTCAAGACCCTGGTCACCCAGGGGGCGGACCGCAACTATTATGTGTTTGTGGTACCGGTTCTGGCCGAACTGGACCTGAAAAAGGCTGCCAAGGCTGCCGGTGTCAAAAGCGTGGCCATGATCCATGTGGCCGATATCAACAAGGTAACCGGGTACATCCGGGGCGGCTGCAGCCCGGTGGGTATGAAAAAGCAGTATGCCACGGTGTTTGACGAAAGCTGCCTGGCCCAGCCCACCATGCTGGTGTCGGGCGGACGGATCGGCACCCAGATCGAATGTGCTCCGGCGGACCTGATCAAGGTTTCCCGCGGCAAAACGGCAGCCATCACCCAGGAGCATGCCCAATGATGCGGCTGGACAAATACCTGGCGGAACGAACCGGCATGACCCGCAGCGAGAGCCGCAAAGCCATCACCAAAGGGCGGGTGGCAGTGAACGGCGCGGTCTGCCGAAAAGCCGATACCCAGGTGGCCGAGGATGCCGCCATTGCGGTGGATGGCGCACCGCTGGCCGGCGCTTACCAAAAATACGTGTATATCATGTTGAACAAACCGGAAGGTGTGGTCAGTGCCAGCCGGGACAAACGGGATACCACAGTGGTGGACCTGGTGGCGGAACATTTTCCCCGGCGGGCGCTGTTCCCGGCGGGACGGCTGGATAAAACCAGCACCGGTTTTGTTCTGTTGACCGATGACGGCGCGCTGGCCCATGATCTGCTTTCCCCGGCCCACCATGTGGACAAACAGTATCTTGTTACCCTGGACACTCCGCTGACCGATGCCATGCAGGCGGGGTTTGCCGCCGGGGTAACTTTGGCGGACGGGCAGACCCTGGCCCCTGCGGAGGTAGAACCGGCAGGGGAGGACCCCTGTGTGGTGCGGGTCATTCTGCACCAGGGGGTATACCATCAGATCAAGCGGATGTTCGGTGTTTACGGGGCGGGGGTTAACGCCCTGCACCGGGAGGCTATCGGTAAGGTGGCGCTGGACCCGGCCCTGGCACCGGGCCAGTGGCGGGAGTTGACCCCCGAGGAATTGCAGCGGCTGCAAGAACAATAATAGAACAGGAGGCTCCCCCTCATGCACGGGGGTGCCTCTTTGTTTTATGCCTTTTTCTGTTTCATGTACGTCTGCAAAATTTCCCGTTCGCAGAAAGGCAGGGTCTCGCCGCCCCGCTGCAGGGTGGTTTCGTGCCCTTTGCCGATAACGGCGATCATATCCCCCGGCTGCGCGTGATCCAACGCATAGTACAGGGCTTTGCGCCGGTCGGGGATCTCCACAAAAGCGGTGTCGGGATTGCCCCGCCGCATCCCGGTACGGATATCAGCCAGAATGTCGCGGAGCGGTTCCCCGCGGCTGTTGTCCTCGGTCAGGATGCACAAATCAGCCAGCCGCGCGCAGACTTCCCCCATGCCGAACCGCCGTACCCGGCTGCGGCCGCCGCCGCACCCGAACACCACCACCAGCCGTTTGGGCCGGTAGGCACGCAGGGTGGTCAGCAGGTTTTCGGCGGCGGCTTCGTTGTGGGCGTAGTCGATCACAACGGTGAAGGGGGCGTCCAACGGAACCGGCTGCACACGCCCCTCTACGGTGGCTTGCGCCAGTCCCTGCCGTACCGCATCGGCGGGCAGGTCCAGCACCCCGGCTACGGCCAGCGCCGCCAGCGCGTTGCAGATGCTGAAACGCCCCGGCATGGCGATGCGGTAAGGGCGGAAGATGCCATCCGGCCCGGCGGCGGAAAAGTCCACCCCTAAAAATCCCGGCTGCTGTTGCAAGCAAAAATCCGCCCCCGCGCGCCAGTCGGCCGGGTGGTCCATGCCATAGGTCACCACCCGGCAGCTGTGCTGGGTCAGAATGGCCTCGGTCTGGGGATCGTCCGCATTCACAACGCCCACCCGGCACCGCCGGAACAGCACGCTTTTCCAGGCGCGGTACTCAGCAAAGCTGGCGTGCTCACCGGGGCCAATGTGGTCGGGGGAAAGATTGGTGAACACCCCCACGTCGTATTCAATGCCGGTCACCCGGTCCATCCTCAGCCCCAGGCTGGATACTTCCATCACGCAGGCATCACACCCGGCATCGACCATCTGCCGCAAAAGCCGCTGCAGGTCGCAGCTTTCGGGGGTGGTGTGCTGCAGGGGGTGGCGATATCCCGGCCAGCTGACGCCGTTGGTACCGATCAACCCTACCTTGCGCCCGGCGGCTTCCAGCACCGCGGCAATCAGGTGGGCGGTGGTGGTTTTGCCCTTTGTACCGGTAATGCCGATCATGGTCATCTGCCGGGCCGGGGCACCGTATAGCTGTATGGCCAGCTGGGCCAGTGCCCGGCGGCTGTGGGTCACCTGTACCACCGGCAGGTCTTGCGGCAAACCGTCGGGTAACCGCTCGCATACGATGCCCGCTGCCCCTGCTGCCGCAGCCTGTAAAGCATAGTTGTGGCCGTCGGTGTGCAACCCGGGCAGGCAAACGAACAAGGCTCCCGGCGTTACGGCCCGGGAATCATAACAAAGGTCCCGGATTTCGGTGCGGGCGTCGCCCTGCAGCACAACGCCGTCGGTAGCTTGTAAAAGCTCACACAAATTCATGCTGCATCACTCCCAAAAAACTGCTCATACCAAACCAGAAAGCAGTAGATACAAAAGATCTGCCGCCAGTTGTCCTGCCGGCGCCGCAAGTGCCGGTCTAACAATATATGCAGCTGCCGCACCTGAAAGAAGCGGGCGGCTGCCGGGCTGTCGAAGGCAGCCCGTACCCGGGCGGCATAGGCGGGCTGGCGCAGCCAGTCCCGTACCGGTACCGGGAATCCCCGCTTTTTGCGCTGGGCGCTGGGGCGGGGCAGGCGCAGTGCGGCGGCTGCCCGCAGGGCTTTTTTGGTCCGGCGGGCGTCAGCCTTGGCATCCGGTGGCAGGCGGCGGGCCAGGGCAAACACCTCCCGGTCCAGAAAGGGCACCCGCAGTTCCAGGCTGTGGGCCATGCTCATTTTGTCTGCTTTGAGCAGAATGTCCCCGGCCAGCCACAGGTGCAGGTCGCACCACTGCATCCGGGTCACCGGGTCCAGGCCGGTGCTGGCCTGCCAGTAAGGCCGTGCCAGATCAAAGGGCAGGGTACTGTGATAGTTGTGGCGCAGTAGCCGCCGCTTCTGCCGTTCGGTCAGCAGGGCAGTGTTGCCGTAGTAGCGCTGCCATAGGGGCTGCGCCCGACGCACCAGAAAATTGATTCCCGGCATGGCGGGCAGACGTTGGGCTATGCTGCCCAAAAAGCGCCGCAGCCCGGCGGGCAGCCGGTCATACCAGACAGCGGTGAACGGTTCCTTATAGATGTTGTACCCGGCAAAAAATTCATCGGCGCCTTCGCCGGAAAGACAGACCTTTACATCCCGGGCCGCTTCCTTGTTGAGAAAATACAGCGCCACCGCTGCCGCATCGGCCAGGGGCTCATCCATGTGGTACTGCACAGCGGGGATGGCGTCCCAGAATTCTTCCGGGGTGATCCGCCGGACGCGGTTCTCTATGCCCAGGACCCGGGCCAGCTGGGCGGCTTCCCCGGCCTCGTCGTAGCCTTCCTCGGCATAGCCGATGGTATAGCAGCGCGCCGGTCTTGCCAGCGAGGTGATATACGAGGAATCCACCCCGCCCGAAAGAAAACCGGCAACCTCCACATCGGCAATTTTGTGGGCGGCCACACTGTCCTGCATGATTCCGTCAATGGCTTCCGGCCAGTCGGTGGGGGATTGCTCCGGGGCAAAATCAGCCTGCCACCACCGTTCAATCCGCAGGTCATTGCCGTCAAAGGTCAGGCAGTGGGCAGGCAGCAGCTTTTTTACGCCGCGGAAAAAAGTCTCCTCCCCGGGGGAGTATTGAAAACTCAGGTACAGTTCCAGCTGGGACTCGTTCAACTGTTTCTCAAAGGCGGGATGGTCCAGAAACGCCTTGATCTCGCTGGCAAACAACAGGGTGCCGTCCGCTGCCTGGTAATAGTACAGCGGTTTGATGCCAAAGGCGTCCCGTACACAGAATAGGGTCCCGGTCTGCCGGTCCCACAGCGCAAAGGCAAACATACCTCGCAGCCGTGGCAGCAGTGCCCGGCCCCATTCCTCCCAGCCGTGCAGCAGCACTTCGGTGTCGGAGCGGGTGGCAAAGGTGTGCCCGGCGGCCTGCAATTCTGCCGTCAGGGCCTGGTAATTGTAAATCTCTCCATTGAACACCACCGCCAGGCGGCCATCCTCGTTGAACATGGGCTGGGGGCCGCCGTCCAAGTCAATAATGGCCAGCCGCCGGTGCCCCAGTGCGGCGCGTCCTTCCACAAAAACACCCTGGCCGTCCGGCCCGCGGTGGGCAATACGCGCCAGCATTTTCTGCAGCACGGGCCCTTCCGCCTCACCCCGGGCGGTGACAAATCCCGCAATTCCACACATTCGGGTCCCCTCATTTCCGTTAAGCTGCTTTATAGTATGCGCAAAAATGCCCCTGCAACCACGGGTTGCCGGTTTGCCAAGGGAACTTGCTGGTGTTTTGGGGCACCCTGTGCTACAATGACGGTACAGAAAACGGCACAGAAAGGGGGCGGACACCATGACGTTGGGGGAAAACATCCAGACTGCACGCAAGGCAAAAGGCCTGAGTCAGGAGGCCCTGGCCGAACAGGTGGGGGTCAGCCGTCAGGCGTTGGGCAAGTGGGAAAAGGACACTGCGCTGCCCAGCCTGGATAATCTGCAGGCGTTGGCAGCCGTGCTGGATGTGAGTGTGGATGTCCTGCTGGGAACGACGCAGGCCGACGGAACACCCGAACCGGCCCTGACGCTGGAAACGCTGCGGACGCTGCTGGAAGCCCGGGATGCCCAAAAGCGGCGGAGCATGCGGCTCTGGGGCGGTGCAGCCCTGGGGGCAGCGGCATTGCTGCTGTGTGTGCTGGTGGGGGTGGCCTGGCAGTATGACCGGCAGGTGGATGCCCTGCAGCAGAACTATCAGATGATGCAGGAGCAGTTCAGCCGCACCCAAAGCGAACTGTCGGCGCAGATTGAGGATTTACAGGCGGCGGTCCGCCAGGGGGAAGCCACGGTGCTGGACTGGGGCTGGCGGCCTACCGGACGGGTGGTGCGGGACCTGGACGGCACCTGGGCACCGGTTACTGTGTGGGTCACGCCCCGCACGGTCACCGATGGCATGACCGCCCAGCTGATGTTGGCTCACCGGGGCGGCCGGTATGACGGCACCACCGAACTGGTGGACCTGACGCCCGGTGCCGACGGTGTATACCGGGTGCCGGGAGAACTGATTTTTACAGTAGGGGAGACTGTGGAACTTTCGGTCCAGTGGAAAACGGCTGCCGGTACCGCTACCAACGAAAATTTGGGTACGGTGGAATGTGCCGAGGAAACTTTCCGCCCGGAAATCATCTGGGGCTCTTCCGGTACCAGCCTTGCGTACGGGTACCGTACACGGGAGAAAGACGGTCAGACGATGCTGACACTGACCCAGTATCCCGTGGAACTGGAGCTGGACTGTCCCGCCTGGATGCAGGTGCAGTCGGTGGAGGTGGAACTGCGGCTGGATGGCGCGGCCGGGGAACCGGCGGCTGAGATCGAACTGACTTGCGGCGGAGAATGGGAGAGCGGTGACCGCAGCGGGTCGATGTGGAGCGGCAACTTTTTGGATGCGGGAACGGAAGACGGTTGGCCTTACGAGGGCGGTACCGCCAGCTTTGTGGCTCATGTGACCGACAGCGGCGGCAACGTCTGGACCGACACCCGCCCTCTTATGGAAAAATCGTAATACAGGAAAATTCCGGAACCCCGGCGCATAGCCATGCCCTTTTGTCATACACTAAGACAAGGGGGGTGATGGCTGTGGCCGGGGTCTTGCCTGTTTTGTTGGGCGGCGATGCCAATGTGTACGGTATGGCGCGCAGCTTTTACGAAGCATACGGGGTGCACAGCGTGGCTGTATGCAAAAAGACGCTGCCCGCTCTGGCCCACAGCCGTCTGGTGCAGGCTGCGGTACAAAATCCCAGGCTGGAAGAGGATGAGGTGTTCACCGCGGCTTTGCAGGCGCTGGCCGGGGCTTACCCGGACAAAACCTGTCTGCTGGTTTCCTGCGCCGATGGATACACCATGCAGCTGGCCCGCTGCCGTAAAGAATTGGCACCCTTGTACCGGTTTGCCTGCCAGCCGCCGGAGGTGGTGCAGTCACTGGGCACCAAAGAAGGCTTCGCGGCAGTGTGTGCGGCAAATGGGCTGCGCACACCCCAAAGTGTGACCCTGGCCTGCGGTGCGCCGCTGCCGGACCTGCCTTTTGGCTGGCCGGTAATCGTCAAACCGGCGGATTCCCCCGCGTATTGGAACTGCCGGTTCCCCGGCAAGCGGAAGGTGTATCTGGTGCAGGACCGTACCGAACTGGAACAGACGGTGGCAACGGTAGTGCAGGGGGGATATACCGGTGCTTTGCTGCTGCAGGAATACATTCCGGGGCCGGATACGGCCCTGGGGGTGGTCAACGCTTATTGCGCCCGGGATGGCAGTGTTTCCTGGATGGTACAGGGGCAGGTGCTGCTGCAGGAGCGCACCCCCGAAGGCGTGGGCAACTATGGGGCCATCCTTACGGAACCTGCCCGCCAGGACACTGCGCTGCTGGCATCGCTGGCGGGGCTGCTGCGGCAAAGCGACTGGCATGGATTTGCCAACTTCGATTTCAAATATGCACCGAACGGTACCCCCGTCCTTTTTGAGATGAATCCCCGCCAGGGGCGCGCATCCTACGCCTGTACGGCGGCGGGGGCCAATCTGGCACTGCCGCTGGTGGAGGACCTGGTACAGCAGCAGCCGGTTACATTGCCGGGCCTTCACCCGGCGGTGTGGCATACGGCACCGTGGCCGCTGGTACGGCGGCGCTGCCCTGACAAAAACCTGCTGCGCCGGGCAGAGAAACTGCGCCGGAACGGCTGCGGCTGCCGCCACCTGCTGGCCCGGGGCGAAGGCCCGGCCCGTTGGATGTGGTACTGGGTGCGGCAGGGCGCTTATGGGCGTAAGACCAGGCAGGAACGCTGACGGGCCGGCAGGCCCGTTTTTGGATTGGGAAGGAGGCCCCTTATGTGCGGTATTGTCGGTTTTGCCGAGAATTATCATGACCCGTCCCAGGCACGCCGCACCGTGCAGGCGATGGCGGAATTGATCCGTCACCGGGGACCGGACGGGGAAGGGCTGTATGCCGACGCCCGTGCGGCACTGGGTCACCGGCGGCTGTCCATCATCGACCTGGAAGGGGGCGGCCAGCCCATGTTCAATGAGGATGGCAGCCTGGTCGTAATCTTTAACGGGGAAATTTATAATTATCGGGAACTGGCGCGGCAGCTGTCGGCGGCAGGGCACCGGTTTGCCACCCATTCCGATACAGAGGTATTGCTTCATGGCTGGGAGCAATGGGGGCAGGCACTGCCGGGCAAATTGCGGGGAATGTTTGCCTTTGTGCTGTGGGATACCAAAGCAGGAACGATTTTTGGTGCACGGGATTTGTTCGGCATCAAGCCGCTGTATTATTATCAGCGGGGAGAACTGCTGCTTTTTGCCAGCGAGATCAAAGCGTTTCTGGCCCATCCGGGATTTGTCAAACGATTCAACGAGGACCGCCTGCCTGACTACCTGAGCATGGAATATCTGCCCGGGAACGAAACACTGTTCACCGGGGTATATGAACTGCTGCCGGGGCACAGCTTTATCTGGCGGGAAGGAAAGCTTTCGCTGCATCGGTATGGTAAGATCCGTTATCGGGTACGGCACGACCGGACACTGGACGAATGGGCCGAAGACATCGACCGTGCCTTTACCGGCAGTGTGGCGGCCCATAAAATTGCCGATGTGGAGGTGGGATGCTTTCTGTCCGGTGGAGTGGATTCCAGCCTGACCGCCTGTAAAGCGGCCGGGCAGCAAAGCCGATTGCAGTGCTTCTCGGTAGGGTATGCCGAGCAGGCCTATTCCGAACTGCCGGCGGCGCGTCAGGCTGCCGAGGCGTTGGGGGTTCCCTGCACCGAGACTACGGTGGATGCCGGGGATTTTTTTGCAGCCAACCGGGCTATTCAGTGGTATCTGGATGAACCGATGCCCAACCCGGCCGAGGTGCCGCTGTATTTCCTTTGCAAAAGTGCCCGGCAGCGGGTCAAAGTGGTGCTCTCGGGGGAGGGTGCCGACGAACTCTTCGGCGGGTATCCTCTTTACTGTCAGGGTGTGCATATGGCCGCCTGGCAGCGCTTGCCCCGGGGGTTGCGCCGCTTGTTGGCCCGCTGTGCGCCGGGCTGCGGGTTCCTGCGCCGGGGCGCGCAAAGCCGGTGGCAGCGCTGTGCCCGTGCCAACTATGTGTTTGCCACCCCGGAGGAACGGGACCGGTACCTTAAACGTCGGTATGATTCCCGCACCCCGGCCCGGCGGTTCAAGCCTTATTTTGATAAGGTGCGCGGTCTGGATGAACCCACCGCCCTGCAATGGGTGGACCTGCATACCTGGCTGCCCCGGGATATTCTGCGCAAAGCCGACCGGATGAGCATGGCCCACAGTCTGGAATTGCGGGTGCCTTTTCTGGACCGGGAAGTGCTGGCCGTTGCGATGGAACTGCCACGGCCCTTCCGCTGCACCCGCCGTAAAACCAAGGTGGCACTGCGCGCCGCAGCGGGCCGCAGCCTGCCGCCGGAACTGGCCCGGCGCAAAAAACGGGGATTCCCGGTGCCGCTGGCCGACTGGCTGCGGCAGGACCCGTACTATGCCATGGTAAGGGAAGCTTTTTCCGGTGCGGTAGCCGAACGCTTTTTTGATACCCGCGCTTTGTGCACTTTGCTGGACGATCACCGGGCGGGTAAAGTCAACGCTATGACCAAGATCTGGAGCTTTTATTGCTTTCTGGTATGGTACCAGCTCTACTTTGTGGACCCGCAGCCCCCAAAACTTTAAAAAAATGCAAAAAAAATTGGAAAATAGATATTGACTTGTTGGAATGTTTGGGTTATAATACCGTTCGTAGCGTGCCCCTGTGGGAAAGAACCATGTGCGCCCGTAGCTCAGGTGGATAGAGCAACTGCCTTCTAAGCAGTGGGCCAGGGGTTCGAGTCCCTTCGGGCGCATTTCGTGGTGCCTATGGCGCAGTTGGTTAGCGCGCCAGATTGTGGCTCTGGAGGCCGAGAGTTCGAATCTCTCTAGGCACCCCACCAAAGACCGTGTAGGCCCAGTCCCGCACGGTCTTTTCTTTTTCTGGGCCGTCGCCAAGCGGTAAGGCAGAGGACTTTGACTCCTCCATCCGTCGGTTCGAATCCGGCCGGCCCAACCAAAACAGCGTTGTGCTTTTGCACAGCGCTGTTTTTCTTTTTGCACATAACGTTCGCAATGCATATCTGCCCCGCCTTCGGGCACACTAGGGCCGGAGGTGTTTCAAGATGGTTTATCTGGACTGTGCGCAGTATGACTGCTGCCATAACAAGGCCGGGGCCTGCTGCCTGGGCAATATCAAGGTGCACCACGCAGGGGAAAAAGACGCGGTCTGCAGCAGCTACCGCTGTAACGAGGGCGTGGGCAATGTGGCTACCGACAATGCCCCGGCTACGGCGGAAACCGAGGTCCGCTGCGATGATAAGGGGTGCAAATATCTGGAAGGCCGCTGTTGCTGTGCCGATCATGTCTGTATCGACGAGTGCGGCTGCGGGCCCAAATGTGCCACCCGCAAGGAGGCACGGCAAAGCCGGAAGTGAAACCGAACAGGGCGTTCCCGCAAAGGGGACGCCCTGTTTTTTACGGTTGCGAAAGCGTACGAATCGTTGTATAATAAGACGATATAGTAGGCGGCGTATGCCTGCTGGCCAATTTATCGGAAATGAGGCGCAAAGTATGCCCGATTCGCCCATCAAGGTGCCGTTTGTTTCCTTCCGTCCCATGGAGAAGGAACTGGACGGCGACCTGCGCGCGGCTTTTGACCGTGTGCTGCAAAACAGCTGGTATATTGAAGGCAACGAGGACGCTGCCTTTGAAAAAGCGTTTGCCGCTTACTGCGGCACGGAATTCTGCATCGGCTGCGGCAACGGCCTGGATTCTTTGGTGCTCATCCTCAAAGCGCTGGGCATCGGCCCGGGGGATGAAGTCATTGTACCGTCCAATACCTTTATTGCCACAGTGCTGGCCGTCAGTTATGCCGGGGCCGAACCGGTGCTGGTAGAGCCGCTGCTGGCTACCTATAATATAGATCCCGACCGGATCGAAGCTGCCATCACACCCCGTACCAAGGCAATTGTAGCCGTTCATCTGTACGGTCAGTGCGCCCAGATGGATGCGATCCGGACCATCGCCCGGGCCCACGGGCTTAAGGTCATCGAGGATGCGGCCCAGGCCCATGGTGCCACCTGGCAGGGGCAGCGTGCAGGCAGTCTGGGGGATGCCGCAGGGTTCAGTTTTTACCCGGGCAAAAACCTGGGCGCGCTGGGGGATGCCGGCTGTGTGACCACCAATGACCCGGACCTGGCCAAAAAGGTGCGGGCGTTGGGCAACTACGGCAGCGACTATAAATACCACCATGTATATAAGGGGCAGAATTCCCGTCTGGATGAGCTGCAGGCGGCATTCCTGGCAGCCAAACTGCCCCATCTGGACCGGATGAACGCCGAACGCCGCCGTATTGCGGCCCGTTACTGCGCCGGAATCACCAACCCGGCGGTAACGCTGCCCACGGTGGCGGAAGGCTGCGAACATGTCTACCACATTTTTGCCGTGCGGTGTGCGGCCCGGGATGCGCTGGAAGCCCATCTCAGCGGGCTGGGCATCGGCACCAATAAACACTATCCCACGCCGATCCACCTGCAGGGGGCCTATCGCGAACTGGGCATTGCCCGGGGGGCGCTGCCCATCGCGGAGGAAATTTCCGCTACCGAACTGAGCCTGCCCATGTACTACGGCATGACGGAAGAGCAGGTGCAGGCTGTGATCGACGGTGTCAATTCGTTTAAGGAGTAATCATGCCAAACGTCGGGATTGTCATCTCCAACTATAACGGCTGGCAGGATACGGTTCAGTGCCTGGAAAGTCTGCAGAAGCAAACCTACCGGGATTTCGAGATCATCCTGCTGGACGATGCTTCCACCAATGATTCGGTGCAGCAACTCCACAAACATCTGCCGGATAACGCGGTGTTTTTGCCCCAGGCAGCCAATATCGGGTTTGCGGCGGCCAACAATGTGGGCATGCGCCGGGCGCTGGCCGATGGCTGCGACTGGGTGCTGCTGCTGAATAACGACACGGTGGTTGCTCCGGATTTTCTGGAAGTGCTGCTGCGGCAGACGCCGGCCGGGGCGGTGAGCTGCCCCAAAATGCTGTTCCTCGACCCGCTGGATGAGATCTGGTTTGCCGGTGGAGAATTGAACCGTACCACCGGCCAGGTGAAGCACCTGGGCGGGCATGCAAAGGACGGCCCGGCCTTTGCACAGAAAAAGCAGGTCAGCTTTATCACCTTCTGCTGTGTGCTGCTGCCGCGGCAGGTGATCGAAACGGTGGGCTTCCTGGACGAAACCCTGTTTATGTACTGCGAGGATGTGGACTACTGCATCCGCCTGGCTGATGCAGCGGTCCCGCTTTGGTTTTTGCCCGATGCCAAAATCTGGCACAAGGCGGGCGGCAGTGCAGGGGGCATGCTGTCGGTATATTACATTACCCGGAATACGCTGTACCTGACCTGCAAGGGAAAGAGTCGTTTGTACAGCCGCGCCAAAACGCTGCCGGTGCTTGTTGCCGGTGCGGCGCGGTACACGTTGACCAAAATTCTGGGCCGCAAAAAGGGACGCAGCTATGGCGCGTTCCGTGGGGCACTGGATTTCTGGCGCGGCAAAATGGGCCGCATGGAATAACAAAACACGGGGGAGAGGGCCGTTATGGATAAACTGTTGACCGTTCTGGTGGCACAATACCGGCCCGACCCGGATGCGCTGCGGCGTACACTGGCTTCGCTGGCGATGCAGACCACCCGAAAGTTTGCGGTGGTGCTGGCGGATGATGGCTCGCCGCAGGACTTTTTTGCCCAGAGCCAGGCTTTTTTGGCTGCGCAGGGCATTACCGATGTACAGTGCATTGCCATGCGCCAGAACGGCGGCACGGTATGCAATCTGCTTAACGCATTGCAGCATATCGCTACCCGCTGGGTACTCACTCTTTCGCCGGGGGATTACCTCTATGATGAGGAAACCCTGGCCTGGTGGCTGGGGCGGCTGCAGGCCGATGCGCCCCGAGTGGCTTTTGCCCGGCAGGCTTACTATACCCCTGAACCGGTACCGACCCCGGCGCCCGGGGAAACACCCTTTGACCGCACACCATATGATCCGGCCCACTATGACGCCGGGACCATCAAGCGGAATCTGCTGCTTTATGATGACGGCATCAGCGGCTGTGGTATGGTCTATGAGCGGGACCTTTTTGCCGAAGCACTGGAAAAAATGGCAGGCAGGGTCCGCCTGGCGGAGGATTTTGCCGTGCGGATGTTTGCCGTGCAGGGCATTCCCATCCGGCGGTATGACCGTCTGACCACCTGGTACGAATACGGTGCCGGGGTTTCCACCAACGAGAGCGCCCGCCAGCGTATGGCTGCCGAATGGCGCGCTATGGTGGAGCTGCTGCATGAAGCGTACCCCGGGGACCGTACGGTGCGGCTGGCTCATGCGTACTTTTTCAATGACCGGCACAAAAGCCGGTTGGTGCGTGGACTGGTAGGGCGGCTGATCGTGCCGCAGAACGCGCCATTCAAAAAAGCCCAACGGGCCTGGCACCCCCCGGTGAACGGGGAGGATGCCCGCCTGCAGGCGATTTACCGGGCGGCTGCACAATTGTAAAAAGGCGAAAACACGGACTTTCCGTAAGAAAGGCAGTACACCATGATTTTGCAAACCATCAGCATGAAGAGCGTTACGGCGGAAGGGATGGGTACCCTCTCGGTCTTTGAGGCGGAGCGGGATGTTCCCTTTGCCATCCAGCGCATCTACTATATTTATGGGGCGCCCAAAGGGGTGCAGCGGGGCGGCCACGCCCACAAGGCGCTGCGCCAGGTATTGTGGTGCCCTTACGGCAGCATCCTGATCCGCCTGGACGACGGCAAAGAAAAAAGCGAAGTGCTGCTCAATGATCCGGCCAAGGGCCTGATCGTGGAGCATTTTATGTGGCGGGAAATGATCTGGCAGCAGGAAAATTCGGTCCTTTGCGTGGCGGCCGATTCCTACTATGATGCCGATGATTATATCCGTGATTACGATGAGTTCCGGCGCATGGTGGCGGCGGGCAGCATGGAGGGCTGACGGTGCAGAACGTATTGCTACTCTCTGCCGGTGTGACCACGGGCTGGCATCTGGCCAAGGTGGCGCGGCAGTACTTTGCCGATGACATCACATTGCATCTGTGCGATATCAATCCCCGGGAACTGGTCCCGGCAGCAACCCTGACCGGGCCGTTCCATCGGGTGCCGCCGCTGGCGGACCCGGGGTACGAAGCCGCTGTCTGCCGTGTGCTGGACGAAAATCGGATCGACGTGATCGTACCGCTGATCGACCAGGACCTGTTCCAGTGGGCGGCCGACGCGCCGGTGCTGACGCAGCGGGGGGTTCGGTCCACGGCGCCGCTGCGCCATACCGCGGAACTGCTCAGCGATAAGGAACAGATGTTCCGCTTCCTGCAGGCCCACAACCTGCCTACTCCGCCGCTGGTGGACCCGGACCGAACCGAGCCGGGGCGGATGTACCTGACCAAGAAAAAAATCGGCTGCGGTTCCCATGGTATGCGTGCCGTACCGGGCGGAACGCCCGTCACGCTGGAAGCGGATGAACTTCTGCAGGAAAAGTGCGATGGAGACGGACGGGAAGTTACGGCCGAAGTGTTTAATGCCCAGGGCAAACTGCGGGTATTCTGCCGGGAACGGGTGGTCACCAAGGCGGGTGTGTGCACCAAGATGGTGCCGCTGCACCTGCCGGAAATCGAAGACTATCTTGCGCAGCTGGTGCAGCTGCTGCCCTGTCCCACGGCTTTCTGCGCCCAGTTCATGCAGCATCGCGGACGGTGGAATTTGATCGACTGCAATCTGCGCATGGGGGCCGGTACGGCCCTTGCCACGGCGGCGGGATTCCAGCTGGTGCGGGCGTTCTGGGCTGACCTGTGCGGCCAGCCTGTGGAGGATGCCTGGCTGCAGCCGGACCCGTCGGTCAAGGCGGTTCTGCGCGTTTACGAGGAAGTGGTGATCCGGTGACCCTGTATTGTGACGTGGACGGCACACTGCTGGACAGCAGTGCCCGGCATGAAACACTCCTGCGGGATTTGCTGCGGGAGGACGGCCTGCCCTGGCCGGCCGAAGCACCGGATTACCTGACCTATAAAGCGGATGGTCACAGTACCCGCGCCTGGCTGGAACAGGCGGGGATGACTCCGGAGCAGGCGGCGGATATTGCCGCCCGGTGGCAGGCAAGAATCGAAACCGCCCCTTATCTGGCGCAGGACCGGGCCTACCCGGACGCCGTGCCCTTTTTGCAGGCGGTACGCCGCAGCGGCCGTTCGGTGGTGCTGATCTCGGCCCGGCAGGACGCACAGGCACTGCGCGCTACGCTGGAACGCTGCGAACTGCTGCCCTTGGCCGATGAACTGCTGGTGGTACCGCCGCTGCATGCAGCCGCGGAAAAGGCCGCCCGCCTGCAGGGGCGTATTACCCCCGGCGATTGGATGGTGGGCGATACCGAAGCCGACCAGAGGGCGGCAGAACAGCTTGGCCTGCCCTGCCTGGTATTGCACCGGGGTTTTCGCAGCCGCCGGTACTGGCAGCAGCATGAGGTGGAAAGCTTCGGCAGCCTGCCCCAGGTGTTCGCCGCCATGACCGACCAAACCAAGGAGGAATGAAGGATGGCACAGCCCAAAGTCAGCGTGCTGATCTCTTTTTATAATCTGGCGCCGTACGTGGACCAGACGCTGGAAAGCGTTCTGGGCCAGCAGACGGATTTCCCGGTAGAGGTACTGTGTGCCGATGACGGTTCCGATGACGGGACCATCGAAAAACTGCGGGAATGGGAGCAGAAATATCCCGAAACCATCCGCGTTTTCGTGATGGACCGCATCCCCGGCGCCAAATACGAGGCCAACGAGCGCATCAAGCGGATGAATGCCATCCGGGGCCGGTTGTTCTACGAGGCAAAAGGGGAATACATCCTCTATCTGGACGGCGACGACTTTTACACCGATCCCCGCAAACTGCAGAAACAGGCGGATATTCTGGATGCCGACAAGGAACATCGCTATGTTGGCTGCGGGCATAACGGCTGTTATTATTGGGAAAGCACCGGTGAAACCAAACCCATCGAGCGCCCCCTGCGGGAGTGCAGCCTGACGGCGGAGGAATACTGGAGCTTTTTGTATGTGCACACCAACGCCATGATGTTCCGCAACATCGGGCTGCAGGGGATTGACCCTTATACCAGCGGCATTCCCATTATTGATAATCCGCTGACCTTCCAGTTCCTGCCCTACGGCGATATTTATTATCTGCCCGACTGCATGTTCAACTACCGTCAGATGGAGGGTAGTACCTACCACCGCCGCAGCCCCTATCAGAATGATATCCTGACGGCGCTGATCCAATATGAACAGCGCAGGATCACCCGCAAGTTTGATGGGGCGGGTCTGGTTCGCTTCCTGCGGGAACATCAGTCGCTGTTTGCGGCCCGCCGCGACCTGCAGCTTACTAAGGAAGCCCAGACCTATATGGAGAATATCCATACCTACCATGCAGGGCGGCTGCGGCGCATCGTCAACTATAACAATGAAAACTTCCTGGCACGGCTTTGGTGCGAGATCGAAAATCCCTTCTGGTTCTTTGTGACCAAGGTCTGCCGCCACGTTATCTGGAAACCAAAGGTACGCGCCCTGCTGGAGGAAGCGCGCCAAAAGCAGGAGCAGGGTGCCTGAAAGGGGAGAAATTCCGATGGAAGATATGCATGAACTCAGTGCGGAGGAACAGGTCCGCCTGCTGCGTCATGAACTGGAAGCCGTGTACGGCTCTTCGTCCTATAAAATCGGCCGTGCGGTCACCTGGTTGCCCCGCCACGCGGTGCGGGGGCTGAAATACCTGCTGCACAACGGGCCGGTCACCAGTGTGCGGTACATGGTAACCTACGCAAAATATCATAAAATCGCCAACAAGAACTATGCCTACTGGGCCTGCCTGAAGAAAAAGGACTACCCCGAGGCGCTGAAAAAATGGTTCCTGGAGACAAACTATACCCATACACCGCTGGATCTGGAACATCCCAGAACATTCAGCGAGAAAACCCAGTGGCTGAAACTGTACGGCGGATTTGAGGATGTATATCCTCTGGTGGACAAGTACACCGTGCGGGACTGGGTCAAGGAGAAGATTGGGGAAGAGTATCTGATCCCGCTGCTGGGCGTTTATGACCGGTTTGACGATATTGACTTTGACAAACTGCCCGATAAGTTCATGCTCAAGGTCAACCATGGTGCCGGCTGGAACATCGCCGTGCAGGACAAATCCAAGTTTGACAAAGCCGATGCCAAACGCAAAATCGAAACCTGGCTCAAGATCAACTACTGCTACCTGATGGGCGGTCTGGATGTCCAGTACATCCACATCAAACCGCGCATTATTGTGGAAAAGTTCATCGAGAATGATGGCGGCGACCTGTACGACTACAAGTTCTTCTGTTTCAACGGGGAGCCCAAGATCATCCTGCATATTCTGGAACGGTATACCGACAAGGAGGAGCGGATGCTCTTCTACGATACCGACTGGAACCTGCTGCCCTTCAACATCAATGTGCCGCTGGAAGAAAATCCCGGTCAGCCCCGGCCCAGAAATCTGGAAAAGATGCTGGAGATTGCCCGGACTCTCAGCCAGGGCTTTACGGCGGTGCGGGTGGATTTGTATGAACTCAACGACGGGTCCATCAAATTCGGTGAGATGACCTTTACCACCGAGAGCGGTATCTCCCGCTGGCACCCCGAAAGCGCCAACCTCTATATGGGCAGCCTGATTCATCTGCCGGGGGTGGATGATGCCCCGGCGGATAAAGCCTGATAAAGGAGTCCTTATGCCTGAAACAAATCCGGTCATCAGTGTCATCGTGCCGGTTTACAAAGCCGAGGAAACGCTGGACGGCTGTGTGGAAAGCATCCTGGCCCAGACGTTTGCCGATTTTGAACTGCTGCTGGTGGATGACGCCAGCCCCGACCGCTGCCCGGCGCTCTGCGATGCCTGGGCGCAAAAAGATCCCCGCATCCGGGCTTTGCATCCGCCCAAACAGGGCCCGGGACCTTCCGGTGCCCGCAACGCCGGTTTGGATGTGGCCCGGGGCAGATGGATCACCATGGTGGACAGCGACGATACCGTGGCCCCCGATCTGTTTGCCACCCTGTATGGGGCGGCGGAGCGCAGCGGTGCGGAACTGGTGATCTGCAACAGCTGCCGCCGCCTGCCGGATGGCAGCCTGCAGCCGCACCCGGCGGAACAATGCTTTGCCGCCGATACGCTGCTGGATGAGGAAGCTTTCTGGAATGCCTTCAACACCCCGTGGATCAGCCAGTTCACCGGTACGGCCCATCGGCTGTATGCAGCCAAACTGTTTGACGGGGTGCGCTATCCGCTGGGGATGCTGCATGAGGATTATTACGTGCTGCCGGATCTGATTGCCCGCTGCGGCAAGGTGCAGTGCCTGGCGTATACCGGGTACTATGTGCTCCAGCACGAGGGCAGCATTACCGCCACCGCCCGCCATGAGGTGCGGCTGGCTATGACCCGGGGCGACATCCACCGTGCGGCGTATTTCCTCTCCCGCGGGTGGTATGACCGGGCCGAAGGGGCCCTTACCGATGCGGCGGAATTTCTCTACCGCAACAAGGCCGCTTATGACCTGCGAAAGCCGGGCCACCGGGCAGAGTTTGCAGCCGTTAAGGCGGAACTTTGCCGTGTGTATGACGCACTGGCGGCCCAAAAGGGCGCTTCTTCGCTGAAACTGCGTGCCGCCGCGCTGCGGTTGGGGCTGCCGGTGTTTCACGGTTATACCCGGCTGCTGGCCGCCCGGCGGGCTTGAAATCTTCCGAAAGGAAAGGAATCCCATGGCTGAAATCAGTGTCATCATACCGGTCTACAAGGTCGAACGTTATCTGGATGCCTGTGTGGCCAGCGTGACTGCCCAGACGTTCCCGGATCTGGAGATCATTCTGGTGGATGACGGCAGCCCGGACAACTGCCCGGCGCTCTGCGATGCCTGGGCCCGGAAGGACCCGCGTATCCGGGTCGTTCACCGGAATAACGGCGGACTTTCGGCGGCGCGCAACAGCGGTATTGAGATCGCAGCGGGAAAGTTCCTCGCCTTTGTGGATGCCGACGATACTCTGGATCACGATGTACTGCGCCGCGCCGTGGAAGCACAGCGGCAGCACGATGCGGATCTGGTGATTTTTAACCTGCAATACGTGGATGAAAACGGCACCCCGATGCCAAAGCCGGACTTTACCGGCTTCCGGGATGAACTGCTGGATGAAAATGACGTATGGCAGCGGTATTTTGCCCTGGCGGAACAACGGATTTATTACGTGGTGGCGTGGAACAAACTCTACCGGCGGGAACTGTTCCGGACCCTGCGCTATGCGGAGGGAAAACGGTACGAGGATCAGTTCCTGATGCCCGGACTGCTTGCCCAGTGCCGCACCATTGCCTGCCTGGCATACCCCGGCTACCACTATGTACAGCGGGGCGGCAGCATTATGGCCCAGGGGTCCAGCCGCAATTATCTGGACCGCAGCGAGTTCCTGCTGGAATGGTGTGACTATTTTGCCCAAAAAGGCGATTTGCTGCGTGCCGAAGGGCTGCTGAATGATGCCATCCAGAACCTCAGCGAGAAAGACCGGTTTGATCTGTCCACACCGGCCCAGCAGGCGCGCTACCGCCAGGCTTGCCGGGGGTGTGCCCGGGGATACAGGCAGCTGGCACGGCGGACCGGGCAGCGGAGTATGTGGCTGCGGGCTGCCCTGCTGCGGCTGAGCCTGCCGCTTTACCTGAAATTTTTGCACAGCAGGCAGTAACCCTGCTGTTTGGGCGCGGTGCGCCACCAATATCGACCAATACAAGGAGCAACACATGGAACAGATGGAAAAACAGTACCACGTACATTACAGCCCCGCCAAGGGCTGGGCACGGGTGGATTTTGCCGAGCTGTGGCGTTATAAGGACCTGATCTGGCTGTTTGTCAAGCGGGATTTCACCGTTATGTACAAGCAAACCATTCTGGGCCCCGCCTGGGTGCTCATCAACCCGCTGCTGTCGGCGGCTATGTATACGGTTATGTTCGGCGTCATTGCCAAGCTGCCCACTGACGGCGTACCCCAGGCGCTGTTCTACCTGGCGGGCACTGCCTTGTGGGGATTCTTTGCCGCCTGCATCAACCGGGTATCGGCTACCTTTACCTCCAACTCGGCGATTTTCAGCAAGGTGTACTTCCCGCGGCTTACCATGCCCATCTCCACCATGCTGTCGGCATTCATCAACTTTGTGCTGCAGTTCATCATGTTCTTTGGTTTGCTGCTGTTCTATACGGCAAAAGGCCAGGTCCATCCCAACTGGGCCTATATGCTCCTGACGCTGCTGCTGTTGGCGCAGGTGGGCTTGCTGGGCCTGGGATGCGGCATTATTGTTTCCAGCCTGACAACCCGCTACCGTGACCTGATGGTGGTGGTTGGCTTTGGCGTGCAGCTGTGGATGTACGGCACTCCGGTGGTGTATCCGCTGTCCATGATCGACGGCATGAACCGTGTGCTGCATGTTGCCATGGTCCTCAATCCCATGACCGCGCCCATGGAAACCTTCCGGTTTATCTTTTTCGGTACCGGTCAGGTGACGCTGCGGCTGTGGGCGGTTTCGCTGGTGTGGACCGTTGTGCTGCTGGCCTTGGGTCTGTCGCTGTTCAGCAAGGTCGAAAAGACCTTTGTAGATACCGTGTAAGGAGGTGCGAATCATGGCAAAACAGAACGATATCATGATCCGCGTCCGCGGTGTCAAGAAAAAGTATAAGATCGGCCAGATCGGCGGCGGTACGCTGCGCGGCGACCTGCAAAGCTGGTGGGCCCGCAAGCGCGGCAAAGAGGACCCCAACACCATCATCGGCACCGACCAGCGTTTGATCGGTACCACCTTTATGGCCCTGAATGGTGTCAGCTTTGACGTACACAAAGGCGAAGCGGTGGGCATCATCGGTTCTAACGGTGCGGGTAAATCCACACTGCTTAAACTGCTTACCCACGTTACTGCCCCCACCGAGGGCGATATTGATATCTACGGCCGGGTAGCCTCCATGCTGGAGGTTGGCACCGGTTTCCACCCGGAAATGACCGGCCGGGAAAACGTCTATCTCAATGGCGCCATCCTGGGCATGACCCGCGCCGAGATCGATGCCAAAATGGACGAGATCATCGAATTTTCCGAGGTGGGCGATTTTATCGATACCCCGGTCAAGCGCTACTCCAGCGGTATGTACGTCAAGCTGGCTTTCAGCGTGGCGGCACACCTGGACAGCGAAATTATGATCATGGACGAAGTGCTGGCTGTCGGTGATATGAAGTTCCAGCAGAAATGTCTGGGCAAGATGGGGGACGAAGCCGAAAGCGGCCGTACCATCCTCTATGTCAGCCACAACATGGCTACTATCCGCCAGCTTTGTACCCGTTGTATTGTACTGGATCAGGGCCGTATTGTCTTTGACGGCGATGTGGATGAGGCCATCGGCATTTATGCCAAGGGCAACATCATGACCGATGTCGTCAATGACCTGACGGAGCTTTCCCGTGAACCCAACCGCGGTACCCGTGCCAAGATGCTGCGGCTGGAATTTGACGGCAAGACCAGCCCGTCCTACCGGTATGACGAGATGATGAATCTGAAGCTGACCGTCCATGCCGAACAGGACATTCCTCGTCTGGGCTTCCGGCTGGTGATCAGCGGTCAGGATCAGGTGCATATCGGTATGGCAGACTTCCCCCGGTTCGGTTCCCTTCGTGCCGGCGAGACCAAGAGCTTCCTCTTCAGCTTGCGCAGCGAGGTACTCCACTCCGGCAACTACAGTTTCTTTGTGGCGCTGTATGAACACGACGACCTGGGAGGCATTGCCATTTTGGACGATTTGGGCCGCTCCTTCACCTTCCAGATCGTGGATGACCCGGTGGGCGGTTACCCCTGGAACAAAAACTGCGGACACATCCGCTTTGTGGATGCCAGCGTCCGCCCGGCGGAATGAGCCCGCGGTATGATAAGGTGGCGATCTTCTGCGAAACGCCGTTCCAGTTGATTGTCTGCCTGAACACGGCGGTGGAATATCTCCACGCCAGGGAATGTGTGGCTTTTCCGGTGCAGGATATGTACCGGTCACAGAGTAAATTCCTGGTGCCTGCACAGCCGCCGCTGATCCGGCATGTTTACCCGGTGCGCCGCACCCAGGCCAGCCAGACCCGCTGGCAGGGGCACCTGAACCACCTGCGCTACGGCAAAAACTATACACTGCTGGACTTTATGTATAAGTTCCCGCGGGATATGGCTTTTGATGCGGCGGTGGGCATCCGATATACGGCCCGTTGCCGGCAGATTCTGCAGGCGTTTGACAAAAGGGTGCCTTACTATATGGTGGAAGAAGGCATCGGCGAATATAGTTGGCCCCGGGCGGACGGGGAACTGAGCGCCGCAACGCTCAAGGATTGCCCCATGTTTACCCAGCTGACCCATGTGTGCCTGCTGCCGGATCTGTACCGCGCCATGTATCCCGGCGAAACGGTGGTGCAGGCCCCCACCATTGGGCCGGAAAGCCCTCTGCGCCGTGTGCTGTGCAATCAGTTCCGGCCGAGCCCGGATTTCCGTATGCCTGCCATGCCCCGGGTGCTGTACTTCCATCAGCCGCTGGATGACCGTTTTGCAGACCCGGCTGACACAGAGCATCTGCAGCGGCAGGAAAACACGATTCTGGATAAACTGGCGTCTTCTGCGCCCGGTGCATTTCAGTTAAAGCTGCATCCGCGGGATGTGGCGGCAAGTTACCCGGCGGAACAGGTACTGGACCTGCCGGCAGCCTGGGAACTGGTGCCCTGCACACAGCCCATTGATGAGATGCTGCTGGTCAGCGAAAATTCCACGGCACTGATCAGTCCCAAACTCCTGTTTGATCAGGAACCCAAGGTGCTGGTGCTGGAGGAACTGTTCCCCCAGAATCCGGACCGGGAAGCGGCCCATCTGGCCCGTCTGCGCCTGATGCATGCTGTGCGGGATACTTACCGTGATCCCCGTCGGTTCTGCATTCCCCGCACGATGGAAGAGTTTGAGCATGATCTTGCACAGCTGTTGCAGCTGTAAAACAAAAGGCTTGCAAACCTTTGGGTTTGCAAGCCTTTTTCTTGTGGTTACCGGTAATCGATAGGCAGTGTGGGCAATCCGTTCAAATCCCATCCGGCCAGGTTGCCGTCCTGGTATTCATAGTAGCCCTGGGCAGCAATCATGGCGCCGTTGTCACCGCAGTATTTCAGTTCCGGCAGGTAGATTTTGGCACCCAGTTTCTGGGCGCCGTCATTCACAAGCTGTCGCAGCCGCCCGTTGGCTGCGACACCGCCTGCCAGGCAGATGGTCTGGGCGCCGGTATCGGCAGCAGCCGAAAGCAGCTTTTTGGCCAGGATCTGGTCGATTCGCTCCTGGAAGCTGGCGGCCATATCGGCCACATTGACCGGCTGACCCTTCTGCTGGGCGTTGTGCACCTCGTTGATGACGGCGGTTTTCAGACCGCTGAAGCTGACGTTGTATTTGCCCTCTACGTGGGGGACCGGCAGCTTATAGGCGTGGGCGTTGCCGCCCTTGGCAGCGGCTGCCACGCTGGGACCGCCGGGGTAGGGCAGACCCAGTGTGCGGGCTACCTTGTCGTAGGCTTCTCCGGCGGCATCGTCCACCGTGCGGCCCAGCACCTTGTAACGGCACCAGTCTTCCACCAGCACAATGTGGCTGTGGCCGCCACTGGCCACCAGGCACAAAAAGGGCGGATGCAGTGCCGGATGGGTCAGATAGTTGGCGGCGATATGCCCCCGCAGATGGTGTACCGGTACCAGCGGTTTGCCTGCGGCGTAGGCCAACCCTTTGGCAAAGTTGACCCCTACCAGTACGGCACCGATCAGTCCCGGCGCAAAGGTGACCGCCACAGCGCCCACGTCGGCAATGGTCAGACCGGCATCGGCCAGGGCTTTGTCCACCGTTGCGCTGATATATTCGGCATGGCGGCGGCTGGCAATTTCCGGGACGACACCGCCGTAAAGCGCCTGCTCCTTGACGCTGGTGGTAATCACGTTGGAAATCACCTTGCGGCCGTCCTCCACAATGGCGGCGGCGGTTTCGTCGCAGGTGGATTCAATTCCTAAAACATACATGGGTAATACAGTCCTCTCAATGTGCTTCCAGCCAGGTTTTGCCGGTGCCTACATCGGTGGTCAGCGGCACGCTGTACTGCACAACCTGTTCCATTTCCTCACGCAATACGCGCTTGACTTCTTCCACTTCGCTTTCAGGGGCTTCCACGATCAGTTCGTCGTGTACCTGCAAAAGCAGCCGGGCTTCCAGCTTTTCGTCCCGCAGGCGCTGCCATACATGGACCATGGCCAGCTTGATAATGTCGGCAGCGGTGCCCTGGATGGGAGTGTTGCGGGCCATTCGTTCGCCGCTGGCCCGCACCTGGAAGTTGGAACTGGCCAGTTCCGGCAAAGCACGGCGGCGTCCGAACAGTGTTTCCACGTAGCCTTTTTCTTTGGCGTGGGCAATGCAGTCCTGCATATAGCCGTCCACTTTGGGGAAGGCGGCCAGGTAGGTTTTCAGGAAGGCATCGGCTTCCTTCACCGGCACATCCAGGTCCTTGCTCAGGGAGTAGGCGCCCTTGCCGTACATGATGCCGAAGTTGATGGCCTTGCTGGCGGAACGCAGCTGGGGTGTGACTTCACTTTCGGGAATGTGGTAGATTTTGGCGGCGGTGGAGCGGTGAATGTCCGCCCCGTGCAGGAAGGCCTGCTGCATGGCTTCGTCGCCGGTAATGTGGGCAAGGATGCGCAGTTCAATCTGGGAATAGTCGGCATCTACCAGCAGCTGTCCTTCGCCGGCTACAAAAAAGTCCCGCAAGCGGCTGCCCAGCTCGGTGCGGATGGGAATGTTCTGCAAGTTGGGTTCGGTGGAAGAGATACGCCCGGTACGGGCTTCGGTCTGGATAAAGGTGGAATGCACCCGGCCGTCGGAGGCCTGGGCGGTCAGCAGTCCGTCCACATAGGTGGAAAGCAGCTTGGCGTAGGTGCGGTATTTCAGAATCTGATCGATCACCGGGCTGTAGGGACGCAGACTTTCCAGCGTTTCGGCGTCGGTGGAATACCCCCGGGAGGTTTTCTTCCGGGGCGGCAGACCCAGCTTATCAAAAAGTGCTTCGCCCAGCTGTTTGGGGCTGTTCACGTTGAACTCGTAGCCTACTTCCGTATAAATGCTCTGCAGGATGCCGTCCAGTTCGCTGCGCAGGCTGTCGCCAAAAGCGCGGATTCCCTCGGCATTCACCGCAAAACCAATGCGTTCCATATCTGCCAGCACCCGGGCCAGGGGCAGTTCCATCTCATCGTGGAGTTTGCGCTGCTCGCTTTCGTCCAGGGCAGCGGCCAGTTTGTCCAGCAGGGCGGCCAGAACCCCGGCATCCGGGGCGGCCTCACAGGCAAACGCGGCGGGGACATCATATTCCCCGGCCAGGTTCTTTACGGCGTAGCCGCTGGCCGAAGGATTCAGCAGGTACGCGGCCAGCTTGCCGTCAAAACGGATGGCTTTGCCGATGCCGCCCCGGTCCAGCGCCAGGTGGTAGAGGGGTTTTGCGTCAAACACCCACAGTTCGGCGTCTCCGTCCAGCAGGGCGGCCAACCGGTCGGTGTCGGGCAAAAAGACCTGGCCATCCTGTACGGCGTACCATCTGCCGTCGGCGTTCTGGGCCAGGTACAACCGGCCGTCCACCACCAGCGGCAGGGGAGAAGGTTCCAACGTTTCCACCGGAGTGGTCTGGACGGCCGCGGGGGTGTTGCCGTTTTCCAGCTGCCAGCGGTCGATGAGTTTGTGCATCTCCAGGCTGGCCAGCAGATGGGCTGCGGCCGCCGCATCGCCGGGCTGGCGGGTGTAGGCGGTGGGGTCGGTGGTGATGGGGGCATCTTTGCGGATGGTTCCCAGCATATAGGAAAGCTCCGCTTTGTCCCGGTTGGCACCCAGTTTGGTACGCTGCCCGGGTTTGATGGCGGGATCGTCCAGATGGTCGTAGATGGCCTGCAGGCTGCCGAACTTCTGCACCAGAGCCAGGGCGGTTTTTTCGCCAATGCCCGGCACACCGGGGATGTTGTCCGACGAATCGCCCATCAGACTTTTTACGTCGATGAGCTGTGCCGGGTCCACGCCGTATTTTTCCCGGATGGCAGCAGGGTCCATGGGAATGGTTTCTTTGTTGGTGGCCAGCAGGACGGTGGTGGCATCGTCCACCAGCTGCAGGCTGTCCCGGTCACCGGTAGCCAGCAGGGTGGTGCCGCCCTGGGCCTCACAGGCGGCGGCCAGTGTTCCCAGAATGTCGTCGGCTTCCCAACCGGCTTTGCTTACCTGTACAAACCCCAGGTCGTTCAACAGTTCTTTCAGAACCGGCATCTGCTGGGCCAGTTCTTCCGGCATGCCGTGGCGGGTGGCTTTGTAACCGTCATAGGCTTCGTGGCGGAAGGTGGGAGCGCGTTCGTCCCAGGCAATGGCCACCGCGTCCGGCTGGTGGGCGGTGAGCAGGTTCAGCAGAATGTTCTGGAACCCGAAAATCGCGTTGGTATAACGGCCGTCTTTCGTCGTCAGCAGTTTGATGCCGAAAAAGGCCCGGTTGACCAGACTGTTGCCGTCCAGTACCATCAATTTCATAGAAAAGCTCCTTTGGCGCAATTTGCATATAGAATAAGTATACCACAAACAGCGCAAATGTGGTAGAATGGAATGCGAAATTGAAAAACGAGGTATCCCATGCAACTGAAACATCTGCAAATCCCGGCAGGGGCGGTTTTTGCGCCCATGGCCGGGTTGACCGACGCTGCCTGCCGCCGCATGATGGCGGACCATGGTGCAGCCTGGACCGTCAGCGAAATGGCCAGTGCCAAGGCATTGAATTTTGGAGACCGGAAGTCTTTTGCGCTGTTAAAGGACCCGGACCCCCATGGCATTTATGCCATCCAGCTGTTTGGCGCCGAGCCGGAAACCCTGGCCAAAGCCATTTTGCTGGTACGGGAAAAAGGCATTGCCTTTGATATATTGGACATCAACATGGGCTGCCCGGCCCCCAAGATCACATCCAGCGGGGCGGGCAGTCATCTGCTGCTGGATCCGCCTTTGTGCGGGGCCATGGTGGCCGCAGCCCGCAAAGCCCTGGGGGACGATACCCCTCTGACGGTGAAAATGCGCATCGGCTGGGACGCCGACCATCTTACCGGTGTGGAGGTGGCGAAACAGTGCGAGGCCAATGGCGCCGACCTTTTGGCGGTGCATGGCCGGACCCGGGAACAGATGTACATCCCGCCCATTGATGCCGGGGCTATCGCTGCCATCAAGCAGGCGGTGACCATTCCGGTGCTGGCCAACGGCGATGTGACCACCGCCGAAGGGGCACTGGACCTTCTGGAAAAAACCGGCTGTGATGGTGTCATGATCGGCCGGGGTGCCCTGGGCGACCCCTGGCTGTTTGACCGGGTGCGGGCGGCGCTGCTGGGCGAGGAAATGCCGGCAGAACCGACCCTCAACCAGCGGATGGCCGCACTGCGCCGCCAGATCTATGAAATGTGTGAAGAAAAAGGGGAATGGCTGGCCATGCCGCAGGCACGCAGCCAGGCCATGCACTATATGAAAGGTCTGCGGGGGGCGGCTTCTCTGCGGCGGTACTGTTCCATGCTGGAACATTTTACCGACGTGGATAAACTGATCGACGCGGTCTACCGGCTGCAGGATTAAAACCGTCCCCGGGTCAGTTCGTCCAGATTCTGGGCGTAGCAGGGCAGCATGTGCTGGATGAAATACTCCGCTTCGGGGCAGTCCAGGGCGTGCAGTGCCGCCATCTGCTGTTCCCGGGCAGCCTCAAATTCATGGTTGCCGCCCTGGCTCTCCTCAATGCATTTGATGATGGCGGAAAGCCGGTCGGCGGCTTTCAGGACCTTGCGCTCGGCATCGTTCAGCACCGTACCCGTCAGGTAGGCTTCGGTTTCGCTCCGCAGTTCTTCGGGCAGCAGGCTGGCCATTACCCGGGCGCTTTCCCACTCCACGGCTTTGTAGGCGGAGCGCAGGGCGTCGTTTTTGTATTTGACCGGGGTGGGCATATCCCCGGTCAAAATTTCCGGTGCATCGTGGTACAGCGCCGCCGTGGCCACCACCTCGGGGCGCAGCCTTGCGCCGGTGCCGGTGCATTTTTTGGCAATGAGGCAAAGCATATGGGCCAGCAGCGCGGTATCCGCGGTGTGTTCGCTCAGGCTTTCGGGACGGCCGTTGCGCATCAGGCTCCAGCGGGTGATGTATTTCATGCGGCCCAGCAGGGCGCTCAGCGGATATGTTTTCATCTTCACGCAACCTTTCCTGTGTGTTATAATCAGTATAGCACGATTTTAACAGAAACACAGTACGTTAATCGGGACAGAACCGGGGTTTTGGGTATGTACCTTACACTTCCAAGAGAAAAATCACGCTACTGGCGGGTGTTCTGGCTTTGCTTTTTGCTGGCTGCGGCACTGTTCCTGCCGCATTGTATTGCGGATGCGCTGCAGGGCGGCGGATATTTCCACTATGCCGGGGACTTCAACGACCAGCAAATCAACTTTTATCAGTATGCCAACGCCTTTGTCAAACAGGGCGGTTCCTTCAGTTGGGCTACCGACCTGGGCAGCGGGTTTGTAAATTCCTATTCCTTTTATCTGTTGGGCAGCCCCTTTTTCTGGTTGTCGCTGTGGGTGCCTTCCCGGCTTATGCCCTGGATGATGGTGCCGCTGCTCTGCCTGAAAATGGCGCTGGCGGGCGGCGGCGCGTACCGTTGGGCGCGCCGCTGGGTCCGGTCCGAGGATTGGACCATGGTGGCCGGTTGCCTGTATGTCTTCTCTGGTTTTACGGTGTACAACATCTTTTTCAACCATTTTCTGGATGTGGTGGCCCTTTTCCCGTATATGCTGGCTGCCCTGGATGATGCTGCGCTGGACGGTAAACGGGGGTCCTTCCCGTTTTGGGTTGCCCTGAACCTGATCAACAACTACTTCTTCTTTGCCGGGCAGGCCGTTTTTCTGGTAATTTACTTCCTGTGTATGCTGGCAGGTCGTGTCTATAAAGTCGGCCCCCGCACCTTTGCATCCCTGGTATGGGAAACCATGCTCGGTTGTGCTATGGGCTGTGTGCTGCTGATTCCGGCGGGCCTGTCCCTGATCCACAATCCCCGTACCATCGACCCGTATAACGGTTACGGGTATCTGCTCTACGGCAATTCCCAGCAATACGGGGCCATCCTGTACAGTGCTTTCCTGATGCCCGATGCACCATACTTCCGGGATATGTTCCAGGAGGGCATCCTCAAACATACCAGCATGACCGCCTATCTGCCGCTGGTGGGAATTGTGGGCGGCATCGCCTTCTGCCGCGGCCGCCGCGCCCATCCCTTTACCTATATTCTTAAAACGTGCATTGTGTGCGCCTTCGTGCCGGTACTCAACAGTGCGTTCTATGCCCTCAATTCCAGCTACTATGCCCGGTGGTATTATATGCCGGTGCTGGTCTTGTGCGGTGCTACCGCTTATACGCTGGAACGGCCCCATCTGGCCGAACGCCAGATTCCCCGTGCCTGGCGTCTGGTGGCGTTGGTGACCCTCAGTGCCGCTACTTTTGCATTGGTCCCCAATACCGATGAGGAAGGCAATTTCCAGCTGGGCGTGGTGGATTTGCAGCCCCGTTTCTGGGGTATCTTTGCGGTCAGCGTATTGGGTGTGCTGCTGTTCTGGGCGCTGTGGCGGCTTTGCCGTAATCACCGCAACTGGGGCCAGACGCTGCTGGCCGGTATTCTGGCGTTCAGCTTTTTGTACGGCAGCGTACACCTTTCGCTGACCAAATACCCCCAGTGGCACACCGACAGCAACCTGATCGCCGAAACCTACGATTCGGTGTCGGAGATGGAAGCCGCCTTGCCGGACGATGCTTTTTACCGGATTGATGCCTACGGGGCGCATAACAATCTGGGCCTTTGGTTTGACAAGAGCTGCCTGCAGTTCTTCAATTCTACCGTGGCGCCCAGCATTATGGAATTTTACCCCGAAGTAGGCGTTACCCGGGATGTGAACTCCAAACCGGATGCCCAGAACTATGCTCTGCGGGGATTGCTCAGCGTACGGTATACGCTGGTTGCCCGGGACAGTGCCGAGGACTGGACCAAGGAAAATCTGTCCGGCTGGACCCAATGCGGGGAAACTTCGGCCTATTTGATTTACCAAAACGACAATTGGGTGCCGATGGGTTTTACCTATGACTATTATGTGACCCAGGAACAGCTGGAAACCGTCCCCGAGGAAGAACGTGCCCAGATTTTGATGCGGGCCCTTTTGCTGGATGAAGACCAGCTGGAAACCTATGCAGGTTTGTTGGACCCGCTGCCCCAGGAGGAACTGGAGGACCGTACCGCCGAAACCTATGCCGAAGACTGTACTGCCCGGCGGGCGGTGGCCGTCGCGGATTTTACCGCCACGCGTACCGGGTTTACCGCAAAAACGGACTATCAAGAGGAAGAAATGGTGTTCTTCAGCGTCCCCTATGATGAAGGGTTTACTGCTACCATCAACGGAGAACCTGCCACGATCGAGAAAGTGGACAACGGCCTGATGGCGGTGCTTGTCCCGGCAGGGGAAGCGACCATTGAATTTACCTACCACACGCCTGGATTGGCACTTTCGGCCGGAATCAGCCTGGCCGGGGTGGCTGTCTATGCGGTGTATCTGTTGTTATTGTATCGTAAGAGAAAGAGGAAACTGAATGCAAAATCATGCTGAACAACTGGCTGCCGAACTGAACCTGAGTGTCAAAAATGTGCAGGGAGCCATTGATCTGATCGACCAGGGAAACACCATCCCGTTCATTGCCCGCTACCGTAAGGAAGCCACTGGTTCCATGGATGACCAGGTGCTCCGTGACCTGGGCGACTGGCTGGAATACCTGCGCGGGTTGGATAAGCGCAAGGAGGAAGTGACTTCCTCCATTACCGAGCAGGGAGCCATGACTCCGGAACTGACCGCCGCGCTGGAAAAAGCCAAGACTCTGGCTGAGGTGGAGGATATCTACCGCCCCTATAAACCCAAGCGCAAGACCCGGGCCAGCATTGCCAAAGCCCGTGGTCTGCAGCCTTTGGCCGACGCCATCCTGAAACAGGATGCGGCCTTTGATCCCCAGGCTGCCGCTGCGGAGTATCTGAATGAAGAAGTGCCCGATGTGGCCGCGGCATTGGCCGGCGCCCAGGATATTCTGGCCGAGGCAGTGTCCGACGATGCGGCTTGCCGTGCCGAACTGCGCCGGTATTACCGGGCCTTTGGGCGGATCGCCAGCACCAAGGCCAAGGATGAGGACAGTGTCTATGCCCAGTATTACGACTATGCCGAGCCGCTTTCCAAAATTCCGGGGCATCGTGTGCTGGCGCTGGACCGCGGCGAGCGGGAAGGCTATTTGAAAGTTTCCATTCAGGTGGACAGTGAGCGGGCCGGGGCCATTGCGGCCTGGATGTTTGCCCGCAAAAAGACCGGCGGCGCCAGTGCGCTGCTGGTGGAAGCCGCTGCTTTGGATGCCTACAGCCGGTTGATTCATCCCAGCCTGGAAAACGAACTGCGCGGGGAATTGTCTGCTGCGGCTGCGGAAGGTGCCATCAAAGTCTTTGGCGACAATCTGCGTCAGCTGCTGCTTCAGCCGCCCATCCGGGGTAAAACGGTCATGGGCCTGGACCCCGGCTACCGCATGGGCTGCAAAGTGGCGGTGGTGGACCCCACCGGCAAAGTGCTGGATACCAACGTGGTTTATCCGGTGCCGGAGTTCAAACGGGTAGATCAGGCCAAGCGTATTATAAAGGAAATGGTGCGCAAAAACGGCGTGGAAGTAATGGCCATCGGCAACGGTACTGCCGGGCACGAAACCGAGGAGTTTGCCGCTGCTGTGATTCGGGAGCTGGCCGAGGAGCAGGGGCTGCATCTGCAGTATATGGTAGTCAGTGAGGCAGGCGCTTCGGTATATTCCGCCAGCAAGCTGGCCGCCGAGGAGTTCCCGCAATTCGATGTAAACCTGCGCAGTGCGGTCTCCATTGCCCGCCGTCTGCAGGACCCCCTGGCGGAACTGGTCAAGATCGACCCCAAGGCTGTGGGTGTAGGTCAGTATCAGCACGATATGCCCCAGAAGCGCCTGAACGAAACGCTGGACGGTGTTGTGGAGGACTGTGTCAACAGTGTGGGCGTAGACCTGAATACGGCCAGCGCGCCGCTGCTGCGCCGGGTGGCGGGTGTCACCGCCGCTACGGCCAAGAATATCGTGGCCTGGCGTGAGGAGGAAGGCGCCTTCACCTCCCGCGCGCAGCTGAAAAAGGTAAAGGGTCTTGGACCCAAAGCCTATGAACAGTGTGCGGGCTTCCTGCGCTTGCCCGAGGCAAAGAACCGTTTGGATGCCACGGCTGTTCACCCCGAAAGTTATGCGGCGGCCAAAGCTCTGCTGGAAGCCTGCGGCTATACCACCGCTCAGATCGGCACCGATAAGCTGGCAGATCTGCCTGCCGCCGTCAAGGTTAAGGGGGAGAAGAAGCTCTGCGATTCGCTTGGCATCGGCGCACCTACTTTGCACGATATTATCTCGGAACTGTGCAAGCCGGGGCGTGACGTGCGCGACAGCCTGCCCAAACCGTTGCTGCGCAGTGACGTGATGAGCCTGGAAGATCTGAAGCCGGGGATGGAGCTTACGGGTACCGTGCGCAATGTCATCGACTTCGGCGCCTTTGTGGACCTGGGTGTTCATCAGGACGGACTAGTGCATATATCGCAGATCAGTGACCGCTTCATCAAGCATCCCCGGGAAGTCCTGAAGGTGGGCGATATTGTTAAGGTGAAAGTTTTGTCTGTGGATGTTGCCAAAAAGCGGATTGCATTGACCATGAAGGGCCTGCAATGAGAAAAAAGTACCGGAAAAACCGGTAAAATATGTGCTTTTGTTGCAACGGGTGCAAAAGTCTGGGAGCTTTCCAGGCAAAAAAAACTTGAAAAAAGACGGAAATTGAGTAGAAAACATAAACTAAACTTTGCATAAACTAAAATATTGTGAATAAATGACCTTTTTGGCTCAAAAAACTGAGCAAACTGACCAAATCCAAAAAATGAAGATTTAGCCCTTTTGTGCAGGAAATGGAAAAACGGAGCTTTGTGCATGCTACACAAACCACGCGGGAATAATTGTGCTATAATGCCCAATACAGGGACGGGAAAACAGGACATGGTGGTCCGAACCGCCCTGGGAGCGGATCGTGCAGCAGGCGTTAAAGAAACACCGCTGCCGGGAAAACGATCCGCAGAGGGAAATTGTCTGGAGGTCATTACAATGGTGAAACAAGTCAAGGTTTCCAACTTCACTGAGGTCAAGGGAATCGTGTCTGCTGCCGCCAAATGTTATAATGCGGTCGGCGTGCACGACATGAAGGGCAGCATTGCCGATGCCAAAAGCATCCTGGGCATGATGAGCCTGGATTACAGCCACCCCGTGAAGATTGTCTGCGAGGACGAGGGCGATCTGAGCCGCGTCATCAACGCAATCAAACAGTAATCGGAAACCAAACCCAATGGGCCCGGCCCACTGTGCAGATCTTCTGCCCGGTGTGCCGGGCTTTTTGTTTTGCGCCCCAACGCAGAAAATATGAAAAAATAGGAAATGAGAAAACAAGAGAAATCAAGAGAAAACAAGAGAATACGAGAGCTACACCGGAATATATTAAAATTGTTGCCAAAAATCGTTGACTTCCGGTACCCTTTCTGCTATAATCACACTTGCGCGAAAAAGCGCCGCGGTGCCCGGTGTTCCGGCCCGGCGCTGTATGATACCGTTTTTTGAGAACGGACGTGTTAATTTTTCAATGGAGGTCCCTACTATGAGCACGACTCTCGCTAAGCCCGCTGAAATGGCTGATCGCAAGTGGTATGTGATTGACGCCGCCGGCAAGCCGCTCGGCCGCGTTGCTGCCAAGGCTGCTGTTATCCTGCGTGGCAAGAACAAGCCCACCTTCACCCCCAACGTTGACTGTGGTGACCATGTCATCATCATCAACTGCGACGAAGCTGTCCTGACCGGCAAGAAGCTGGAGAAGAAGTTCCATCGCACCCACTCCGGCTGGATCGGCGGTCTGAAGGAAACCCAGTACAAGACCCTGATGGCTGAGGCCAGCGATAAGGCCATGACCTATGCCGTGAAGGGCATGGTTCCCAGCAACACCCTGGGCACCAAGGCTATGACCCGTCTGCACTGCTACAAGACTGCTGAGCACGCTCATGCTGCCCAGAAGCCCGAAGCCGTTGAGTTTTGAGTTAAGGAGGCAATAGAAGATGTACGAGACGAAACCTTATTTCTACGGCACCGGCCGTCGTAAGCATTCCGTTGCCCGCGTGCGTGTCTACAACGGCACCGGCAAAATGACCATCAACGGCCGTGACATCAACGATTACTTCGGCCTGGAGACCCTGAAGCTCCTGGTCAACAGCCCGCTGGTTCTCACCGAGACCGAAGGCAAGTTCGATGTTGTCGTCAACGTTGTTGGCGGCGGCTGCTCCGGCCAGGCTGGTGCTATCCGCCATGGTCTGTCCCGCGCCCTGCTGCAGTTCAACCCCGAGCTGCGCACCACCCTCAAGAAGGCTGGCTTCCTGACCCGCGATCCTCGTATGAAGGAACGTAAGAAGTACGGCCTCAAGGCTGCCCGTCGCGCTCCGCAGTTCAGCAAGCGCT